>Ga0209564_1000338_pt1 | contig 90246 bp, 93 predicted proteins | sample AraplaCol_mMF_r2_FD_184272 | JGI IMG/M metagenome (GOLD analysis project Ga0209564, IMG submission 184272) | Arabidopsis root microbial communities from North Carolina, USA - plate scrape MF_Col_mMF_r2 (SPAdes) (version 3) | ecosystem: Host-associated > Plants > Roots > Endosphere | place: USA...
TGCCCTTATGGTTCGAGCATTACAACACGCTTCACCCGCACAAGGCTTTGGGATATCGATCACCGCGCGAGTTCTTAAACCGTCAAACAGAAACCTGATCCTGTCCGGTTTTTATGGGGCAACTCCACTTCCTTGTTGAAAACCCGCGAATTCAGTGAGGTAGAAATGCACACGAAGATGTTTGACCGGCCAGTTTACCTGCGTGAAAGGAAGGATCTGGTCCTCGAAATCACCAATCTCGACGACGCGATCGATTTCCTTGAGAGTGGTCCAAAGGAGATCGCGACATCATCCACGACGCGACCCTGAAGACGTGCTATCTGGCCCATGACGGGCACAAGCCCGTTCGGGTGGCGCGAGACGCATTCCGCTCCTTCGCGAAGAAGAAGGGCATACTCGCGAAAGCTCCCGCGGTTCTGCCGTGGATGGTCAAGACCAAGTCCGGTGGCGGTAGGATTTCACCCTAAACTGACCATCAACAGTGAGAGGCTGCGCTTGCGGCCTCTCTGCCCCTCGTTCCCGACATTCTGCGACTTCGGACGCATGAAACGAGAACATCTCGCGATGTGCGCCGAACATGACCGCTCGAGACTCCAAGAAGCCGCCGCGCGCAAATAGCGCAAGCTTGGCGTAATGAGCGCGCAGAAGCGCACGGTCTGGAGCCGGATAGTTGAACTGACCCCAAAAAGTTGGATGCCACTTTTTGAGTTGATATGAAGGATTCGGAGAAGCAGAAGTTAGCAGCCGTGGAGGCCTACATCGAGGGCTGCCAAGGGCTGATCGATCCGAAGAAGGCGCGGTTCGATCTACCTGAAGGCGATCTGGGGGTCCGTGCGTATATTTTGAACGCAACGCCTTTGCAGTGCCTACTGGCCTGCATCGACAATGACCGGTGTGTTGCGTTCACCTACATCAAGAAAGAGAGGGAATGCTGAAGGGCGCTGTCGGCACACCTCTTTTCAAATCCGGCATGATTTCCGGTATGAAAACTTTCCAAACCTTCGCGCCAGCGAAGATTGTCGGCCTCGACTGACGCGGCCGCGTTTCGCCCGACTTGAAAGGATACGAGTCGTCGTCCTGCGAAGGGTCAACTTTCCCCTCACCGAAAGTCCCGCGTCTTCACCTTGATCGCATCGAGATGCAGATAGGGATCCACGATGTCGCGAGGCCGCGGCCCTTTCGGCAGCCCGCGCGGATCGGGCGTCGGCGCCCCATGATGAAACTCGTCACCTCGCCCATGCGGAAGCGGAAAGCCGGCATCCCGATCGCCGACGCTGGCAAGCTCTGCGGATAGATCGGTCAGCCGATGGGCGACGAGATGCACCACCTCGCCTTCCCGCTGGATACGGCCATAGACGCCGAGCATGCCTGCACCAAGCACCACGCGGCGATACTTCTCGAAGGTCTTTGCCCAGATGACGAGGTTGGCAATGCCGGTCTCATCCTCGATGGTGATGAACATCACACCCTTGGCCGAGCCCGGCCGCTGGCGGACGAGCACCAAGCCCGCGGCTTCCAACCATTTTCCGTCGCGCGTCAGCATCGCGTCGCGGCAGGTGATGATGCGACGTTTCGAAAGATCAGCGCGCAGGAACGAGAGCGGATGGTTGCGCAGCGTCAGCCCGACATGCCCATAGTCCTCCACCACCTCCGCACCCGAAGTCATGGGCCTCAGCGCCACAAAGGGTTCATCGAGTTCGGCGACAGTCCGGCTTTCACGGGCCGAAGCGGCGGCAAAGAGCGGCAGCGGCTCGTCGCGCAATGCCTTGATCGCCCATAGCGCCTCGCGCCGCGCAAGCCCCAGCGAAGGTTGGAAGGCGTCGGCTTCGGCAAGCTCGACGAGCGAGGCAGCCGGCACGCCTGCCCGGCGCCAGAGATCGTCGACGCTCTCGAAAGATCGTTCCTCGCGCGCGGCAACTATTGCCGCAGCATCGGTGTTCGCGAGCCCCTTGATCATGCGAAAGCCGAGACGAACGGCAAGACGGCTTTCATCGGCCGTTGCCTCGAGCGTGCAATCCCAGCGGCTGGCGTTCACACAAACCGGGCGGACTTCGACACTGTGGTCGCGCGCATCCCGCACGATCTGGGCCGGGGCGTAAAATCCCATCGGCTGAGCATTGAGGAGAGCCGCACAGAATACGTCCGGATGCCAGCATTTCAGCCAGGAAGAAGCATAGGCAATCAGCGCAAAGGAGGCGGCGTGGCTTTCAGGAAAGCCGTAGCTTCCGAACCCTTCGAGCTGCTTGAAGGTCTTCACGGCAAAGTCCGGTTCATAGCCGTTTGCGACCATGCCCCGGACAAGCTTCTCGCCGAACTTCGAGACACCACCTGTATGCTTGAAGGTCGCCATGGCGCGCCTGAGCTGATCGGCTTCTCCGGGCTTGAAGCCGGCGCACTCGATCGCGACCCGCATCGCCTGTTCCTGGAAGAGCGGCACGCCGAGCGTCTTGCCAAGAACCTGCTCCAGTTCCGGCTTCGGATAGACAACCGCCTCTTTTCCCTCGCGCCGACGAAGATAGGGATGCACCATGTCGCCCTGGATCGGGCCGGGCCGCACGATCGCCACCTCGATAACGAGGTCATAGAAGGTGCGCGGCTTGATCCTCGGCAGCATCGACATCTGCGCGCGGCTCTCGATCTGGAAGGTGCCGAGCGTGTCGGCACGCCTGATCATCGCGTAGGTGCGCGGGTCTTCGGCCGGGATGCTCGCGAGATCGAGATTGATGCCCTTGTGCAGGGCGAGAAGATCAAAGCCGCGCTTCATGCAGGAGAGCATGCCGAGCGCCAGGCAATCGACCTTCATGAACTTGAGGATATCGATATCGTCCTTGTCCCATTCGATGACCTGACGGTCGGCCATGGCGGCCGGCTCGATCGGGACGAGTTCGTCGAGGCGGTCATGGGTCAAAACGAAGCCGCCCGGATGCTGCGACAGGTGGCGAGGTGCTCCCATCAGCTGCCGTGCCAGGTCCAGCGTCAGGCGCAATCGCCGGTCAGAAAGATTGAGATTGAGCTCCTCGGCATGTTTCTCGCCGACGTCCTCGCCCCAGCCCCAGACCTGTGACGACAGCATCTTCGTCATGTCCTCAGGCAGCCCAAGCGCCTTGCCGACATCCCGAATGGCGCCCTTCGACCGGTAGCGGATAACCGTCGAGCAAAGGGCCGCGTGATCGCGGCCATAGGTCTCGAACACCCATTGCATCACGATCTCGCGGCGCTCGTGCTCGAAGTCGACGTCGATGTCAGGCGGCTCGCGCCGCTCCTCGGAAACAAAGCGCTCGAAGAGAAGGTCGTTTATGTCAGGGTCGATCGAAGTAATACCAAGCACATAGCAGATGGACGAATTGGCAGCCGATCCCCTGCCCTGGCAGAGAATGTCTCTTGAACGGGCAAAACGTACGATCGCGTTCACCGTCAGGAAGTAGGGCGCATATTGAAGCTTCTCGATTAGTCGAAGTTCGTGCTCGAGGTTCTTTCGGACCTTGGCCGGCAACCCTTCGGGATAGCGCCAGGCAGCGCCCTCCCAGGTGAGTTGCGCCAGCGTCTGTTGCGCCGTCAGCTCCGGGTTGGATCGCTCCTCCGGATATTGATAGGCGAGCTCGTCGAGCGAAAAGCGGCACCGCTCCATGATCTCGATGGTGCGGCCCAGGGCTTCGGGGTAGCGCGCAAAGAGGCGCGCCATTTCTTCGGGCGGCTTCAGGTAGCGGTCGGCGTGCCGCTCGCGGCGGAAACCGGCCTCGTCGATTGTGATGTTGTGTCGAATGCAGGTGACGACATCCTGCAGGATGCGGCGCTCGGGCACATGAAACAGCGCATCATTGGTGACGACCGTCGGCACCCCGATCGAAATCGCCATGTTGGAAAGCTGGTGAAGCCGCAACTGGTCGTTCGGCCGGCGGCGCAGCGTCAGCGCCAAGTAAGAACGATCGCCAAACGCTTCCTTCAGACGCCGTAGGCGCAACGCGCAGTCCTCATCAGCAGCATCGGGAATGAGGACGGCGATCAGTCCTTCGCCATAGGCAACGAGATCGGACCAGTCGAGCCGGCATTTCGCCTTGCCGCCGCGCTTCTTGCCGAGCGACAGCAGCCGGCAAAGTCGCGCATAGGCCGGCCGGTCTGTCGGATAGACGAGCACCGAGAGGTCGCCTTCAAGATCGAGGCGGCAGCCGACGACCAGCCGAACGCCAGCATCCTTGGCCGCCTGATGGGCGCGCACGATGCCGGCAAGACTGTTGCGGTCGGCCACCGCCAGCGCCTCGATGCCGAGCGCTGCTGCGCATTGAAACAGCTCTTCACAGGAGGAAGCACCGCGCAGGAATGAGAAATGGGAGGTAGCCTGCAGCTCGGCATAGCGCGGCGTCGTCATCCGAAGATCCCGTGCAGGAACCATTGGTGGCTGCCGGTCTCGCTGTGTTCGCCGTCGCCTGCGCGATATATCCAGTAGCGCTCGCCGGCGTCGTCCTCGACCTGGAAATAGTCGCGCACGGCGACGAGCTCGGCGTCACGTTTCCACCACTCGCCGAAGACGCGCTCCGGCCCATCGGCGCGTCTCACCCGCCGGCGCACGCCGCGCCAGGTGAAGCTGACCGGCGGATGATCGGGAAGCAGCGCCATCGTCTCGATCGGTTCGGGATGGACAAGCAGGCGCACCGGCCTTGGCCAATGGCCGGGCCAGGTCTGGCCTTCGTCCGGCGCCATCGGCGCGATGCGGTTGATGGAGCGCTCGGGCACGTCGCTTGCAACCGGTGCAAAGCGATAGAGCCGACGTGCGCCGATACGGTTTCCCAAGATGTCAATCAGGCCGGAAACATCGGCGTCCGGCTCATCGACCAGCGAAGAGATGATCTGGCTCGCCACAAGCGGTTCGGCCTGGGTTGCCGTCAGCGACATGATCTCGATCCCGAAGCCAGGGTCGATCGTTTCGATCCGATCGGTAATAAGCCGCGTCAAGCGCTTGGCGTCGCGAACAGGGGTCGCGGTACCTGCGCGGATCGCCTGGTAGGTGTTGTCGACGCGATGGAAGAGAAGATCGACGCGACGCGCGCCAAGACCCTTTTCTTCCAGTACCCGACAGAGCATGAGCACCAGCTTGGCTGTATAGCGCGCGATGGTCTCGGCAGCCGCAATTGGTTCACCAAAGGAGCGGCGAACCTCGATGAGATCGGGCGTGCGCACCGGGTCGATCGGTTCGACAGTCTTTCCCAGGGCCTGGTCGAGACGACGGCCAAGCTCGGGTCCAAATCGGAGAGCAAGCGGCGCCCGCGGCACGCCGGCCACCTCGCCGATCGTGTTGAAGCCAAGCACGCGAAGGCCATGAACGATTGCCGGATCGAGGCGCAGCGCTGCGATCGGTAGGTTCTGGATGATGTCCTCCTGCGCGCACGGCGCGATGACAAGCGTCGGATGAGCGAGAAACCGGGCGCCGGCATGGGCCGCCCCCCACGTATCGGCAACGGCAGCCCGTGCTTCGATGCCGGATCCGAAGAATCGGTTGACCATGCCCGAAAGCATCAGGTCTTCGCCGCCATGCAGGTGATCGGCACCGGTCGTGTCGATCACCAAGCCGTCGGGCGGGTCGGCAGCGACGATCGGCGCGTAGCGCTGCAGCGCCCAGAGCGCCAGGCGTTCGAGCGCTTCTGCATCAGCCGCCGGATCGGCGTCCATGACGACAAGATTTGTGACGAGCGCCTGGGCCTTCGTGGCAGCCATGCCCGGCCTCAGGTTAGCGGCTATCGCCGCAGCATTCGCCGAGAGCACCACGCGCCGGCGTTTTTCGCGACCGACGAGGACGAGAGGCGTTTCAGCCGGTGGCGCTGCGTCGCCGAGCTTGCGCCTCAGGCGATCCGTGGACCAGCTCGGGAGGAAGAGCGATACGACCCTTGGCATCTGGGGCCTCCACTTCGAAATCTGCACTTTCGCCGGCGCGGCAGCGGATAAGTTCGACCAGCCAACGCGCGCGGCCGACGCCTGGAACCGGCAAGGGGGCCGACGGCAGGACGGACACCCGCCAGCGCGTGACCGATGCCGTCGGCTGCCCGAAATCCGAAGCCTCGGCCTGTCGTCGCCAGCGGCGGATCGCGATACCCATCGTGCCTGAGCTTTCGGCCGCAAGCTGCAAGCGGCGTGAAGAGGTCATCGAAAGGCGGGCGAGTTCGCCGACGACGGCCCCAAGTCCGCCGTGGCGAAGCCCTTCTTCCATGCAGGCGAGAAGCGCCTTTTCGTCGCCGGCCTCCACATAGATGACGCGGCTCGGCGAAAGACCTACTTGAGCCAGCGCCGGCGCGAAGAGATCCGGCCGCGTCACGCACCAGAGCACCTTGCCCTTCGAGCGGGCGGCAATGCCCGCCGAAAAGAGGGCGGCTGCAGCGCCGTCGATTGCACCGTTGCCGCCGCCGGCGACCTCATGCAACGAACCGAGTGTGAGCCCGCCGCCCGGCAAGCGCCGATCAATCTCGACGACACCAAACGGCAGGACCTGCCGTCCACGGCCGCTCGTGCCCTCGAGGCGCTGGATGCGCTCGCGAAGTGCTGAGACGACGATATTGTCGACTGGACGGGACATTTTGGAAGGAACAACTCCTCAGGGCTATGCATTAGCGCTTCCTGTTGATATGTTCTCTATTTGTTCCTATTTGGGTTGCGAGTCAACGAAGTTCAGAAAAGAGCCTGTTGATTGCGATCCGCACGGAGACGCGGCCTCGCGCAGACGGATGCGTCGGCCGCCGGGAACGGCGACAGAGGCGCGCGGGCGCTGGTATGAAGGACGATGAGAAAAGCGGAGGATCAGAGCCCGTGTGCAATCTCTACAACATCACGACGACACGCGATGCCGTGATCGCATTCACCAAAGCCTTCCGCGACAAGGCCGGCTGGAACCAGCCATCCTATGACGTTTATCCCGGCTACCAGGCGCCGGTTGTTCGCATCGGCGACGACGGTCAACGCGAGATCACGCGTGTCACCTGGGGCATGCCCTCGCCGCCGGCTTTCGTGAAGAACTACGATCCAGGCGTCACCAACATCCGAAACGTCACCTCTCCGCACTGGAGACGCTGGCTCGGGCCGACCAGTCGCTGCGTCGTACCCTTCACCTCCTTTGCCGAGCCGGATCCGGCAAGCTTAGTTCCCGGCGGGAAAATCCCGAACGCCTGGTTTGCCGGCAACAAAGAGCGGCCGCTGATGTTCTTCGCCGGCTTCTGGACACCGTGGAAGGGTGTCAGGCGCGTGCGCTATGGTGAGCGCGAATATGAGCTTTTCGGCTTCCTCACCACATCCCCGAACGAGATCGTCGCGCCGATCCATCAAAAGGCCATGCCGGTGATCCTGACCACACCTGAAGAGGTCGACCTGTGGCTCACCGGATCCTGGGATGAGGTGAAGCACCTGCAGCGGCCGCTTCCGGGCAACATGCTTGTTGTCGTCGAGCCGCCTGCGCCATCGCCGGGCGAGGAACTATTGCTGTGAGCCAACCGTGACAGATACTTTCAGGCAGCCGCGCAAGATCATCCATGTCGATATGGATGCCTTCTACGCCTCGGTGGAGCAGCGGGACAATCCCGAGCTTCGCGGGCTTCCGATCGCCGTCGGCTTTGGCGAGGCCCGCGGCGTGGTGGCAGCCGCGAGCTATGAGGCGCGCAAGTACGGCGTCCATTCGGCCATGCCGTCCGTCACCGCCAAGCGGAAATGCCCGGATCTGGTTTTCGTGAGGCCGCGGTTCGATGCTTACCGCGCAGTCTCACAGCAGATCCACGCGATCTTTGCCGAATACACACCATTGATCGAACCGCTCTCGCTCGACGAGGCCTATCTGGATGTTACCGAGAACCTCAAGGGAATGGAGGTTGCGACCGAGATCGCCGAGGAGATCCGCGCAAAGATCAGGGCAAGGACAGGCTTGACCGCTTCGGCCGGCGTTTCCTACAACAAGTTCCTTGCCAAGATGGCTTCCGACCAGAGGAAGCCGGACGGCCTCTTCGTCATCACCCCGAAGAACGGTCCGGCTTTCGTCGAGGCGCTGCCCGTCAAGAAATTCCATGGCGTCGGCCCGGCAACCGCCGAGCGCATGCACAAGCTCGGCATCGAAACGGGCGCCGATCTGAAGGCTCACGATATCGCCTTCCTGCAGCAACACTTCGGAAAATCAGGGCCTTACTTCTACTGGATCGCCCGCGGTATCGACGAGCGCCAGGTGAAGGCCGACCGGGTGCGCAAGTCCATCGGTGCGGAAGACACGTTCTTAGTGGACGTCCACGATTTTGAAACCGCGCGAGCCGGTCTCGAACCGCTGATCGAAAAGGTCTGGCGCTATTGCGAGGCGAGCGGCATTCGCGCCAAGACCGCTACGCTCAAGGTAAAGTGGGCGGATTTCACGCAGATCACGCGAAGCAAGACAACTGCAGCACCGATCGCGAGTGCCGCCGAGCTTGCCGCGGTCATGACGATGCTGTTGTCTCCGCTCTTCCCTGCTCCGAAAGGCATCCGGTTGCTGGGCGTGACCCTGTCGTCGCTTGAACCAGCCAAACTCGAAAGCGCGCCGCAGTTCTCATTAGCGCTTTGAGGAAGACGCAAAAGGCCGGCCGCGCCAGAGACCACGGGGCCTGACATGCTTGCGGACTCTCAGCGAACCATCAGCTACCGGACACCATGAGCGGTATGGGCAACGCCGTCTCAGCCTCGCCGAGGATTTCGAAGGTGTATTTGCTCGATGCATCGACCCCCACCGAGTAGCAGAGGCGATCCTGCACGTGGTTGTTCTCGTCGAAGGTCAGCACTTTCGGCTTTAAGGAAGTAAGCCGGCTTTCGTCGAGGTAGACCGAGTTGCATATGATGATCTGGTCGCCGGGCTGGCAGGTCCTTGCGGCCGCACCATTGAGGATGCAGCACCTGGATCCGCGCTCACCGAGGATGACGTAAGTGGAGATGCGCGCGCCGGAATTCTTGTTCCAGATCTCGACGAACTCCATCGGCAAGATGCCGGCCTCCTCACAGTGGTCCGGGTCAAGAGTTATCGACCCATGATAGTTGAGGTTCGCCTCGGTGACATAAATGCCATGGAGCTTCCCTGCGACCAGCTTTCTCATGCTTTTTCACGCCTCGCGGTTGATCAGGTTCCTCGCGCCTTGGCGCTGCCGACCGACGCGGAGATCTTCGCGCTCCGACAATCGCCAAGCGGAAATTGAAAAGAAAGCCCCGCCGGGGAAGGCGGGGCAACGTTCGCACCCAGATGGCTCTCTGAACGCGGGGAAGAAAAAGTCCATCGGCCGAGCCGATGCACTCAGATACGAACAAAGGTCCCCGCAAGGAAGGTCGCTTTCGGCAATTCCGGTACGGTTTTGCTAATATATCAACCTGCTCAAATGACGACCCCGGATCTCGTGACACTCGGTGCCCGCCACAAAAGCGCCGAGTATTCCTTGATCGCTGCTTACCTGCATCCGGAGGCGGTTTGCGCGGCAGCGATCAGACAAGCTCCATCGTCCTTCCGTAGTCCGCCGCGGACATCTCGCGATAGCCCATGGCCGGAGGCCGGCACTAGGTTCCCTCACCGCGTTCTCGCAATCCGTACGGCGAATGTACTAGGCCTGTCCCCCGAGATGACTACTGTATCAACGTTGAAGGATGGGGCTTGTCGCTATATAATTTCATTTCTAATTTATGTTAATTTTTCAATCCGTTAACCTGCGGAAGGAGGACATTATGCGCCTTCCTGAGATACCTTGGGCGGTCCCGTTATCTGTTCGTTTGCAGTCAGGATCGAACCGCATTTTCGCATCGGTCTACGACGCGCTGGATTTTCTGGAACATGAATGGCCGATACGGCACGGACAAGGCTATGAACGAGCCATGATAACGTGCCGCTGTGCGTTGAATCGCTCCGTTCCAGCAGCGGTCGCCCGAGATGCCTTCATCGGTGCGTGTTTGGAGGCTGGCATGGCAACGTCAGCGGTTGCTGCCCACTACCATGCGCGCTCGGGACCCCACGGCAACAAGCCATTGACCTGACAACGCCAATTTGCGCACGAAAACCGCATCGCACCGACAAGCAGGAAAGTCGGGTTCCAAGTCATCGAGACCTGGCATTGGAGTTCGTTGCACCACATAGCCGCTCTGCCCCGGTTACTCAGCTACTGGAAACCTTGTTCCCGTGGCGAGCCATCTCGGTGAAGAAAGAGGGTCTGGACGAGTGCCTCGCGAGTTTTCCTGGTTCCAAGGCGCGCTGCGCATCGTGGAACATGTCGCTGGCAGCCTCGTTCTTCTTCAGTACGAATGGGAAGAGCGATGTGGCGACGAAACGACTATGGTTCACCTGAAGAACGAGCATCCGGGATGTTTCCTGTTTGGCTCATCCTGTTCGGGCTTTGTGCTGTTCTGGTTTATTTGGCCGTGGGCGGAGCGCTCCTGGGAGATGGCGCCCCGCAAGCTGTCTTCCTGCCACCCGTTGCTGGTGACTAGTCTCCAACAACGGCGGACGGTCGGGATCGAGTAGTCCGATGGGAGGCGACACACATGTCGATAACGGTCCTGATAGCAGCCACGTGTGTGACATTTGGCGTCGTATGTATGGCATGGGCGGCGCTTAGCCGACGCCCTCTCAGCGATCCACAGGACACAAAGCCGACACTTGAACCCAAAGGGCAGGGTTTGCGCTTTCTCGGCTTGCCCAGAAACGCGCTCGGCCTCGGCCTGATCTTGATCGGGTTGGCGTTGTTTGTTGTGTACGCCTGGACAGATTGAATTTCGGCCGAGGATCCCTTCCTGCTTGGCCATAACCGCCTCACCCAATGTTCGCGCGCATTGCTAACCTGTTTTTGGACAGGAGATCTGCATCCAATTCTTCATGGTCTGATGCGAACCCCGACGTCACGGCGAAGAATCCGGCCTTTATTCCGCCCGTTTCTTCATACTCTTTTAAGGAATACATTCCTTTTGCGGAGAGCTGACCATGGCGACCGGCGCATCCCAACGTTTGCACGACGGGGTCGCTGCCGTCGAGACGATGACGCGGTTTGCCGTAGCAGTTCTTGCCCTTGCCTCAGGCGTCTACACATACCTCGGTGTACGCAGCATCCTGGATGGCTCGCCGACTGCGGTGTTCTTTGCTGCGGTCATCTACTCGGCTTCTGTCTCGGTCGGAATCTACGCCTTTTGGTCCTATATGGCCCGCTTCTATCCGCATATCACCACCCATAGGGGCCGCGCCTCCATGCTCGGCGTCATGGCGCTTGGCGCGGCCATGATCCTGGCTATGTCTAGCTGGCTGAATGCGGCGGCGCTCGCGGGTTCTGCCGCGCTCGAGCAGCATCTTGCAGAAACCGTTGAAGACTATACGGCAGACCTTGACCAGGCCCACCAGAACGCGCTGGCCGCCCAAAGCCTTTTGCCCGACATCCAGCGCGCATCCGAACGGTTTGCTCAGCTTGCTCAATCTGAACGGCAATCGGGCGCCCTCACCGGCACAACAGGTTCAGGAAGCGTCGTGCAGCTGCTGTCTCAAATGTCAGCACAGATGAAAGATCTCGAAAGCGGGATCAACGCCTCACGCGAGCAGGTGACGACCTTGTTCAATCAAGGACAAAAGCGGCTGGAGGCTATGCGCACCCTGGTCTCGGCGCCCGGTGCAATCGAGCCGCGCGCCGATCAATTCTCCTCGGAAGTCGTAGCGCTCACAGGCGTCATAGCCTCGCTCGGGCAGACGTCCATCGCACCTTCGATCCGTCGCGCGGCCGACGATCTTTCTCTCGGCTTTATTGCTCCGGTTGCTGACGGTGGTGATGCAGACCTTGTCGACCGTCAGGACAGAGTAATGGCAACCGTGCGCGCTTCAGTGGCGGCTCAGTCGAAGGTGCTTTCTGAGGCTGCCGACGAGATCCTTGCGCGCACACCGGTTAAGGAACACCGGTTCGTGCCATTGTCATCTGCAGAAGCGGTGTTGCGCTACGCCGCCGACTTCATTCCCGCCTGGGCAGGCGCCGTCTCCATCGATCTCCTGCCCGGCGTCTTGGTCTTCATTCTGGCCGTCGTCCATGGCGCAATCCGCAAACAGGAGGAAAGCATGCCGTTTGCGGAGCGCATCACGGCGGCCGAACTCTTGCAGGCTTTGGAAGTGCGGCATGCCTTGACGAATAACGGGGTAAACCTCGAACAGGCCGTTGCGGAGCCGGAACCGGAGAAAGGGCTAGAGGAACCAAACAACATCACCAGTCTCGATCCACGAACACGTCCGAAGGATCGATCGAATGAGGATCGATGAACCGATCAGGATGCTGAGCCGCCTGGACGATGGCGCCTTAATGCGGGGGGCCTTCCTGCTGCTATTGGCGTTGACGACGGTCTTTCTCCTTATCGATGTTCGCGAAATCGCAACGAAGAGACAGCTGCCAACCTTCGATCCATCCCACCCGATGCCCTTCTTACCACCTGCCGGAACCAAGGCGGATCCGGACCGGCCTACGGTAAACCCGGCAAGCCCAATCGAAGATCTAGCCAAGCCCATGACGTTCAATCTTGGTCCAGGGGGCTCCTTGCTTGCTGAAGGAACGCTCGACCTAGGCGCAGCCTTGCGATTTGCTCGCGAGGTCGAACAACGCGGCGAATATATCAAAACCGTAGAGCTCAACTCGCCGGGGGGCTCGGTAGACGACGCATTGGCGATCTCCAGGCTGATCCGAGAAAAGCGGCTGAACACCAAAGTGGCATCGAGAGCACTGTGCGCATCCTCATGCCCGATTATCCTGTCAGGCGGAGTCGAGCGCCTTGCGGAATCCGACGCGGTCGTCGGCGTGCATCAGCTCTTCAGCGACAGCAATGATCGGCCGACGCTACAGGAAGCCATGTCGGCAGCCCAGTCCGCCACTGCCCGGATCGCGCGCCATCTCGACGCGATGGGTATTTCTGCCAACCTTTGGTTCCACGCTTTGGAAACCCCTCCGGATCATCTCTATTATTTGACGGCGCAGGAAATGGCCGATTTTCGGCTCACGACAAAGGCCGCGGCTCGCGCCAAGAAGAAGAACTAGGTCGACGCAAGCGATCCAAGAGGGCGTTCGGCCAGGCTCCGCCAGCAACGACGGGTTCTCTCGTCCGGTCTTTCGAGGTCAAAGTGGCTCTCAAAAGCATCAGGTTTCGGCGCGCTCGGTGCGGCTCAGGAGCGCGATGGTGGAACAACGGTTATCCTCCTCGGTTGAATGGAACCAGAGGAGGGCCAGGCCATGACGGATCAGACACATGATGAAAGCGTTGTCCAAGCATCGCAGTTGGCCGACACGCCAAGCGACGAGAGTGATCGTGCGACATCAGGCAGCGCTGACGTCCGATCCTACTATCCTACTCGAGAGGCGCAGCTAGAGGCTTTGCGAACAGACGTGATCCGGCTTAGCACGGAACTCGCAGCCATCGCGGCCGGAACCTCGAGGCTGGCCGTGCTTGAGGCGAACGTCGTCGTCCAAGCGGTAGAAAACAAGCTCAGACGCCACATCGTTCCGGCAATCGTTGTGGCTGGCGTCGTGGGGTACCTCTGGACCGCGCTCGCGCGGCCTCGCTGAGCCCTTGGGGTCCGACGGCACTGGCCACGACGTTTTCGCCGCATCCACTTCGCGTGGCGCGCATTAGAAAGGAAAAGCGAGAGGAACCTTCGATGGTCCTGAAATTTACCGATCGTCAAATCGCCGTCAGCATTTGTGCGATCGCGGTGATCGCACTTTGCCTCAACCGATCAAACGGGCGAACTCTGCGCGCCAGGCAGGACGAGCCTCTCTATCCTCTGAGTGAAGATACAGACCAAAGTCGCGGCCGCAGCGCCGATGTTCCCGAGGACATCCCTCGAAAGGGGCTCTATGACGTGCTTTGGCGCGTCGTACACGAAGTGTCCGGTGACCGGGTCGCGCTCGTCGCGGCTGGAGTCACGTTTTATCTGCTTCTTGCGCTGTTTCCAGCATTGGGCGCGATCGTGGCCCTTTACGGACTGCTCGCCGATCCCGTCGATATTGCGGAGCACTTGAGAACGCTCGCTTACGTCCTCCCCCCGGGGGCCTTCGACATTCTCGCCACCCAGGTTCGCGCACTCGTGCAGATACGTGACGCGACCTTGAGCCTTGCTTTTTTCATCGGCTTCGCCGTTGCCCTTTGGAGTGCCCGAAACGGTACGCTCGCGCTGTTCGACGCAATGAATGTTGCGTACCAGGAAGTCGAAAAGCGAGGATTTGTCAGACTCAACCTCATTGCCATCGTCTTTACGCTCTGCGCCATGATCGCCCTCATCCTGATGATAGTCATCACCGCCGTGCTATCCACACTACTTCGAGTTGCGTTCCTTGATCCAACGAACGAAACCGTGGTCCTCCTGGCTGGCTGGTCCCTTGTGGTCGTCGCCGCATTGACGGGAGCGGCGGTGGTGTATCGTGTCGGTCCCAGTCGCCAGCCGGCGAAACTCCGCTGGTTGACGTGGGGATCGGTCTTCGCAACATCCGCGTGGATTGTGATGTCTCTGGGCTATGCCTGGTATCTCAACAACCTTGCTGACTACGCAGCCAGTTACGGTGCGTTGGGCGGCCTTGTCGGGTTCCTCATATGGCTCTGGTTGTCAGTGACCCTGCTGATCGTGGGTGCGGAGCTCAATGCTGAACTTGAGCATCAAACCGCAAAGGACTCAACTACCGGCAGGCCGCTTCCCATGGGCCTTCGTGGAGCCCATATGGCCGACACTATCGGCAAAGCGGCAAGATGATGGCGTGTGCGCTGCGGATGTCTCCGTCCTTCGAACTTCGGGGACGAGTCCTGAGGCTCGGGACGGTGGACGGGCCGTGGGTTTGCAAAAACACCAGCGCCCGGCTTTCGCTAGCCGGTCGAACTGCGAGCATCCGACCTCGATAGGCCCCACACCGAGCGGGGACACTGATGACAACAGTGGGGGCCAGAGGCGCCTCGATCGATCGGGTCGAGGATCGAGAGCATCCCCAAACCTAGGCGCGGCGGAACAGGTTCTTCCATGGGACTTCAGTCCCAGACGAGAACATTCCGGGACGGTGGCCGTTCCGAGAGCGGTACGTTTTCCTCTAACGAAGTCCATCGAGGCACTCGCTTGGCCCCATCGTCGTCCTTGTGGGCCGGTCCACTCCCTGCCAGCAGGAACCTTTGCGTCGGAGGTGCGTTTTTGGCGTGTCGTGGTCCCACCCCCGCTCGCGATCATGGCAGACTTCACCAAATCCCCCGAGTGAAGTCCGAAGGTAGCCTCTGGCCTCGTCACCCCGGCGGGCCATTTCTTTTCATGCCCTGGCCCCTAGACTGGTGCGCCGGGCACCAGCAACGGCGCAAGCCGCCGGCAATTAGCAGCCGGGCCTATTGATCTTTGATTCGCGCGATTAACCCAAAAAGGTACAATCCTTCAGTGTCCCGCCTGGACGGCTTAGCGAGCGAGTTTGGCCGCTCGCCCTAACTTGGAGGGTTAAAATGCTATCAGCCTACTCTCGAATGCTGCTTCCTGGCGACCTTGAAAAGTTGCAGGCCGTGTTTGATGAGGTTCTCAGAGAATACAGACTTCCGGCTGATTGCGAGGATGCGCAGTTTCTCGCGTCGCGGCTGATCCAACTGTATCAAGACGTTTGCGACCCCGCCTCGCTTCGAGCGAAGATGGGATCCAGCCCGCCGCCGGCCTAGACGCCACATCCGGAACCTTTTTTGACGATGCGCGTTCATTGCGTGCCTACGATCCACTACCCCCCGGATCTAGGCTGAGGCTCCATCCACTATGCCCAGAATGGAGCCCATTGGCACTACTCCGTGCCGAGGCCCCGCTCTCCCCGGACGGGGCCGTTTCTTTTTCCGCATGGGAACCACTTTTAGAGACTGTGGTTTGAGGACCGGCGATGATCCTCCCCCAAGGATCCAGCCGGGCTTCATGGGGTAATCCCTTTCCCCGCGTAGGAGCCCATCAATGCCATGATGCAGCCTCGTTGGCCCCGACGCCCCGTCGGGGCCATTTCTCTTCGAGGAACATGCGCGTTTGGCTCGCCAATGATCCAAAATCCTTCGGATCAAGGTAGAACTCCGAGGTTCAAGCGGAGGTGGGGCTATTCTATTGCAACTTAGGGAACACGCCCTGGCGCTCTGCCGCCATGCAGAAGGGGGCACCAGCTTCGCCGCTCAAGCAGCAATCTGGTGCGGAACAAATGCATTCGCCTCGCCGTTGGACTTTGGAACGGCAGCAGGCAGGCGCAGAAGTAGATCAGGAAGAATTCCGATGGCCCGCAGGATCAAAGATGAGAAGGTACAGAAAATTAACCTCATGTTGAGCCAGGCCGTTACGGCAATGCGCGTTAACGAAAGATTGCTATGCGAATTGTTGCGGTGGGCTGCCGACCAATGCGATGATCCAAACCGGTTCATCCATGACCTCGTGGAGAAAGCTAGAAACGATCTGACACGTGCCGGCACGGACGACAGTATGACGTCTTTGATCACCACTCACGAAGCGCTCGAATACCTCGATCATCTCGCCACGGAAATCCAGGAGATTCGGGCGAAGGGCTCTCCAGCCGCAAATGCCGGCGAGGGCAGCGATATACCCCAACTATCCACATTCCAGTTCCATGACTTGCGCGGTCATGCCCCTGACACATGAGGCGGCGTGCCAACGCTCTTAACCGGCCTGTCGATGGCTGGCAGCACCGACCTGGTGCCGTTCGGTTTCACACAAGTCATCACCTATGCGCTGTCGGTCGCAGCGATTGTGATCACCAGCGTCGTTTTGATCCAAGGCTATCGCGATACGGCGGCAATCCACAAACACAGAAAGCGGTACCGATGGACCTTCCGCACGCCTTCGCGTCCAGAACTTGCTTCGTGGCCTGTGGCGACTCCCTCGCCGGCCTTCTGGCGGGCCTCGTTCGGAAAAGACATCGTCTGCCCGCGCCATCTAACCCGCGTAGGGGGCGAAATAGGTCGCGCCGGCCGCAACACGCACGGCTGCTCGGAACTTACACGTTCTCTGGGGATTGGGGAGAACGTCCAGAATTCGTTTCACTCATTCTCAAGGAATATGGAGATGGCCAGATCTGCCAGGCAATCATCGGGCAAGCCCGCGACGATCCATGATCAAAAGCTCGCACGCGGAAACGGCGGCGAACTCCATCAGTTCGCCGATGGCGACGCGGAGGTCCTGACGACAGCGCAGGGCGGACCGGTTTCCGATGACCAGAATACGTTAAAAATCGGCGAGCGCGGACCGGCGCTTATCGAGGATTTTCATTTCCGCGAGAAGATTTTCCATTTCGATCACGAACGCATTCCCGAGCGCGTCGTGCATGCGCGCGGTTACGGCGCCCACGGATACTTCGAGACCTATGAATCGCTAGCGGCTCACACCCGCGCCGACATCTTCCAACGCGCCGGAGAGAAGACGCCGGTCTTTGTGCGATTTTCGACGGTCGCAGGATCCAAAGGCTCGTTCGATCTCGCGCGCGACGTGCGCGGCTTTGCAGTTAAATTCTATACGAAGGAAGGCAACTGGGACCTCGTCGGCAACAATATCCCAGTCTTTTTCATTCAGGATGCAATCAAATTTCCCGACGTCATCCACTCGGTGAAGCCAGAGCCTGACCGCGCCTTTCCGCAGGCGCAATCGGCCCATGACAATTTCTGGGATTTCATTTCGCTGACGCCGGAATCAATGCACATGATCATGTGGGTGATGTCGGACCGCGCCATCCCCCGTTCCTTCCGTTTCATGCAGGGGTTTGGGGTTCATACCTTCCGGCTGGTCAACGCGAAGGACGAGTCAACCTTCGTCAAGTTCATTTGGAAGCCGAAACTCGGCATGCAGTCGGTCGTCTGGAATGAAGCGGTCAAGATCAATGGGGCTGATCCGGATTTCCATCGACGCGACTTATGGAATGCGATCCGCTCCGGCGATTTCCCAGAATGGGAGTTGAACCTTCAGCTGTTCGACCAGAATTTTGCCGATAACTTCGACTTCGACGTGCTCGATCCGACCAAGATCATCCCCGAGGAGATTGTTGAGCCGCTACCAGTCGGCCGGCTAGTGCTCGACCGGATGCCCGACAATTTCTTTGCCGAGACCGAGCAGGTGGCGTTCATGACACAAAACGTACCGCCCGGCATAGACTTCTCAAACGACCCGCTGCTCCAGGGCCGCAACTTTTCCTACCTCGACACGCAGCTTAAGCGTCTCGGCGGCCCGAACTTTACTCATATCCCGATCAACGCGCCGAAGTGTCCGTTCCACCATTTCCAGCAGGACGGCCACATGGCCACGCGCAATCCCGTGGGACGGGTCAATTACCAGCCGAACTCGTGGGGCGAGGGCCCGCGAGAAAGTCCACAACAGGGATTCCCGACATTCGCGAAGTTAGAGGAAGGCCAGAAGGCCCGGCTCCGTCCCCAAAGCTTCGCCGACCATTATAGCCAAGCGCGGCAGTTCTTCATCAGTCAGACCGCAACGGAACAACGCCATATTGTGACGGCGCTTACGTTCGAGCTGAGCAAATGCGAGAATCCGGTAATACGCGAGCGTATGGTCGCCCATCTCCTCAATATCGATGAAACGCTCGGCACGACGGTCGCGGGCAAGCTTGGTATCAAGAAGCTTCCTAAGCCTGCCGATGCGGCAGTGCCGCCTCGCGACGACCTGCCGGCATCTCCGGCCCTCAGTATCATTGGGAACGGGCCCAAGAGCTTCGCCGGGCGGAAAGTGGGCGTGCTGGTCACTGCCGGCGCAGACGCGGCACTTCTTAAGAAACTGCAGTCGGCGATCGAAAAGGAGGGCGCCGTCATGGAGGTGGTCGCACCGAAGGTTGGGGGCGTAGAAGCAGCGGATGGCAGCTGGATAGAGGGCAAACACATGGTCGACGGCGGACCGTCCGTCCTCTTCGACGCAATAGCACTGATCCTTTCCGAGAACGGCGCTGAGCGGCTGACAAAAGAAGCCGCGGCTCACGATTTCGTTTCCGACGCCTTCGCCCACTGCAAGTTCATAGCATTCTCGCCCCAGGCGCTTCCGCTCCTGAAACACGTAGGCGTCGACCCGGAACTGGACGAGGGAGTGATTGCACTCAGCGATCCGAAAGCAGTTCATTCATTCATTCAGGCCTGTCGCGAGCTCCGGCTCTGGGGCCGAGAGACAGCGGTCAAGCTTTAACCGAAACCAACAACGAGAGCTTCTTATGTGATCAATACGGAAACCTCTGTGCCTCACAATAGATCGTGCGACGCACGCGACGAACTGCAGGATGGCTATCGTACCGAGATTTCGGTCTCGGTGGTGAGCAGGGGAAACCGATCTCGGTTGCCACCCTCACATTTAGCAACCGTTGGCTTGGTTGATGCATTTTCTGAGCACCCCGTTCCGGGTCGCCACCTGCAAGTTTAAGCATCTCCCATTGAAACATTGCGCCGCAGCATTATCTTGTGCAGTGCAGCAATATATTCCTGAAGCTACCTGAGGCCGCTATGATCGCCATCCTGGCCGTTACGGCCTGGAGATTTTGTCATGCGCTCGCTGGCCAACACCCTCGCCTTGCTCAAGCAGTTCCGCACAAATCAAGCTGCCCCTCGGGGTGAAAGCCTCCTGGCTCCATTCGAAGCCTTTGGATCGAACCCCGGCGAGCTTGAGGCAAGAGTTCACGTGCCATCCACGGTGGTTCCGCGGCCGGCGCTTGTCGTGGTGTTGCACGGCTGCACCCAGACGGCGGCGACATATGATACTGGATCTGGATGGAGCAAATTGGCCGACGATCACGGCTTTGTCGTTTTGTTTCCTCAGCAGACCCGCAGCAACAACGCCAATCTCTGCTTCAATTGGTTCCAGCCGAACGATATCGCGCGCGGCCGAGGCGAGGCCCTTTCAATCTACCAGATGATCGTGACCGCCGAAGCGCGCTACGGCATCGATGCCAGCCGGGTCTATATCACCGGCCTGTCGGCAGGCGGCGCTATGGCGAATGTGATGCTGGCGACCTATCCCGAAGTCTTTGCCGGCGGGGCAATCATAGCGGGCCTTCCCTATGGAACTGCATACACGATACCCCAGGCGTTCGACCGTATGCGGGCGCACGGTATGCCCGACGGAAAGTCGCTTCAAAACCTGCTTCGATCTGCGTCCAAATCAAAGGGTCCCTGGCCTTCAATATCGGTCTGGCAGGGAACCCAAGACACTACCGTCAACTCCGCCAACGCAGACGCGATTGTCGAGCAATGGCAGGGCATTCACCAGACAAGAGCGTCCCCTCGGGCAGACCAACCAAGGTCACGGCTTGAACGCCTGGTCTGGGTCGATGCTGACGGGACGGAACGCCTTCAGCTCTATCGCGTCAAGGGCATGGGCCACGGCACGCCAATCGACGTCAAAAGCGGTTACGGGCGGGCGGGGCCATATATGCTCGACGTTGGCATTTCGTCGACCGAGGAAATTGCGCGGTCATTCGGAATTTTAGCACCGGCTTTGAACCACGCGTCGCATGGCGCCAACATTGACGTCCCTGCGCCCATCTCAAGCAGCAATGGTGACAGCCCGCGTCAAGCAGGACCGACGGACGGCATTCGGCGGACCATCGAGGACGCGCTGCGTGCGGCGGGACTGATGCGCTAGCCGCACCCGCATCCCTCCCCGTGTCTCTGGCAAAGCGACCGAAAGGGTATTCGGGTGAACGCGGGCGGGCCGGGTCCGCCCCAGCGACAAGGAGGCGCAGGATGTATCGAAGTTCGGTGCCAACGTGCCGATGAAACGTCCAGCCCAGCCCGAGGAGATTACTCCTGCCTACGTCTTTTTTGGCTCTCCCATGCTCCAGCTGCATCACCGGTGAGATATTGGCGATCATCGGTGGTTGGGTCCCACCTTAGCTTGCCCCGTTTGATCCGGGATGCTCTTCGTAGAAGAGCTCCTAGTTGCCGCAGGCATTAACCGGACTTTCTCGCCGGCGTTCCGCTGGTTGATGCCATAAATCTCCCATCGGTTTTTGCCATGTCGTGGCATCCCGGCAAACACCCAAGATCAGGACAATGAATTTGTGATGGGAACAAACCTGCCATCCAGCGATTTTGCGTTTGCAAACCAACAGGTGGATAATGGCTAGTAATACACAGCAATCGATCGAAGATCAGATCGCCGACTTGCGTTCCCAGGTCGAAGAGGTGAGGCAAGCTTTCAGTGCGCGAGTCAGCTCAGCGACCGAGGAGGCATCAGAACTCGCCAGGAGCGCAGTCCAAACGGTCCGCAAGCAGGGACAAGGGGCGATAGGGGCCGCGCGCGACAATCCCGGTACGGCAACGGCAATTGTAAGTACCGCCGGCTTGCTCGGATTCGGCATAGGCCTGTACTTGGGGCTTTCTACGGCGAGCCGGCTTCGGATGTGATGGCAGTTATCGCATCAATTCGGCTCCAAGGCTTCCAACCCGAAACGCGCGAACATCACTCAAGTCGAGCTTGGGCAGGGCGTTGGGCAACCGCAAACGTTCATCTCCAAGTCTGAGTTTGGGAAGCGCCGGTTGGATATTGCCGCGTTCGTGGCGGTCAGCCGCGCTGTCGACCCCGAACCTCATGCGATCATGCGCAAGGCAGACGCTCGCAATGATTGAGCACTTCCGATCAATCATCCGTCGTAGAGGCGTGTCGATAGCATTGCCGACGTCAGTCAGCCACACCCGCGCAAGCTTCCGTAAGTGCCCGCCTCAATTCTCGGGGTTCATAGGGCTTCTGCAACGTGGGCGTGTCGCGAAATTCATCCGAAAGGCCATCTGTGCCGTAGCCGGTGGCAAAGACAAACGGGATGTTGCGCCGGCGCAAGATTGCGGCGGCGGAAAAGGACGTTTCGCCGCCCAGGTTGATGTCGAGAAACGCAAAATCGATATCTGCGCGAGTGGCGAGTTGCACTGCTTTGTCGAGTCGGGTGGCGCAGGCCACCACACAATGTCCCATTCCTGTGAGAAGGTCCTCAAGGTTTAGCGCGACGAGAACTTCATCCTCCACGATCAGGATCCGCCTCGCCTCCGCTCGGGCCACTTCGCCCTCCCAACAACTCTTCGCCAGCGGATATTGGTGCAACGATGGTGCACTCAAGGCCGGAGGACTTGTACCCAACGCGCACCTCTCCTCGAAGTTCCGACGCCAGCGCCCGTTCGATCAGGAGCGAGCCAAAACCCTTGCGTGTTGGCTGAACAACCGGAGGTCCGCCGCTCTCCTGCCAACGCAGAACGAGCTGCCGCTCGGCCCCGTTGCCCTCGAGTTGCCATGCGATCAGGACGTGACCGTTTTCCGAGGTGAGCGCGCCGTATTTCGCAGCATTTGTGCTGAGCTCGTGCAGTGCCATGGCAAACGCCAACGCGGCACTCGGCGACAGTCGGATCCTCGGCCCTTCGATCTCGAAGCGGTTTTCTCCCCCGGCATGGGGCCCGACGGTATCGGCGACGATTTCGCGCAGGTCCGCGCTTTGCCAGCTCTCTCGCGTCAGCACGTCGTGCGCCTTGGACAGATTGATCAGCCGCGACCCGAAAGCCTCGCGGGCTTGTTCTAGCGTCGATGCGTGGCCAAGCGTCTGGGCCGCGATGGATTGAATAACGGCCATCGTGTTCTTGACGCGGTGGTTGAGTTCCCCCATCAGCGTTTTGCGGTGTTCGTCGGCGCGCTGGCGCTCGGTCATGTCCCGCGCGATCGTGGAGGCACCGATGACAATGCCTGCGGCATCCTTCAGCGGCGATATGGTCAGCGACACCCAGACCTCGCTCCCGTCCTTCCGCTGGCGCAGCGTCTCGTAGTGCTGAATGTGTTCGCCCCTTCGGACGCGCTCCAGGATATCCAACTCCTCGTCGTGGCGGTCCGGGGGCACCAGGGTCATGATCGATCGGCCGACAACTTCATCGGCAGCATAGCCGAACAGCCGGGCCGCTCCGCTGTTCCAACTTTTGACGATGCCGTCGAGGGACTTGCTGATGATCGCATCGTCCGATGATTCGACGATCGCGGCGAGGCGTTGCGCCACCGCCTCGGCCTGCTTGCGCTCGGTGATATCTACCAGCATGTTCACGCCCCCGGTGACCTTGCCCGAAGCATCGCGCAAGGGCGTCGGATAAGCCAGGAAAGGCACGCGCACGCCGTCGGGTCGCTCGGCCACCGCTTCGGCACCGTGTATCGGCCTCTTCTCCCTCAGTGCGACCGCCATGGGGCACTCGTCATGCGACAAGGGCGCGCCGTCCGGTCGATACAAGCGCCAGGATCCGCACCATTCATCCGTGCCCAGCTCCGGAGTGCGGCCCCACAATTCGGCAGCAGCCGGATTGTAGGAGGTGAGCCGGCCCGCGGCGTCGGTGGTGTAGACCGCGCCCGGCAGCGACCCGACAAGATCCCTCAGGCGCTGCTCGCTGGCGCGAATCGTACCATCCGCCTCCCTGCGTTCGGTAATGTCCTCGATGGCCAGCAGGATCAGCGCGTCGCGGCCGTCGCCTTCAGAGAGTTGGCGGGCGTTCAGCATCATGCTGCGCCGGCCGAGGTCGCGAAATTCGTGCTCGACCTCGTAGTCGGTTACCGATTTATCCTTCGATAGCACTTCCTCGAGGAGCGTCCGCAGGGCCGGAATGTCCCATTGCCCATTGCCGAGCGCATAGAGCAGCCTGCCGTCGGTGTCTTTCGGCAAAACCCTGAACAGTTCGTAAAAGGCGGGATTGGCCGAGACCACGCGCTGTTCGGCGTCGAGGACGATCAAGGGCTGCCTTACCGTCCTGACGATCGCTTCGGCATAGCGCCGCGCCTCGTCGACGGCCTGGGCTGCCTTGCGTCGCGCGGTGATGTCGCTGAAGGTGATCACCACGCCGGCGATGTGGTTGTCGCGCGTGCGGTAGGGGAGCATGCGCCTGAGGTACCAGCGTCCGGTGTCACCACGAACCTCGGCCTCGATGGTCGTGAGCTTTTTCAACACCGTCTTCGCGTCGGACAGCAGGTTTTCGTCCGAGAACTTCCGCGCGAAGTGGGTAATTGGCCGCCCGATGTCGGAACTCACGAGATTGAAGAGCTCCTTCATCGCCGGCGCAAACCAAGTAATCGCCAATTCGTCGTCGAGAAACAGCGTTGCCGTCTCCGAGCCCGCCAGCAGGTTGTTCAAATCGTTGGTGGTGCGCTCCAGTTCCACGATCTTGTGCTGGAGCTGGCTGTTGACGGTATTCAGTTCCTCGTTGAAGGACTGCAACTCTTCCTTGGAGGTTTCGAGCTCCTCGTTGGTGGACTGAAGTTCCTCGTTCATCGAGATCGCTTCCTCGTTTGAAGCCTTCAGCTCCTCGTTGGCGGTCTCGAGGTGCTCGATAGTGTCGCGCAGCTCGGCGCGCATCGACATCAGTTCCTCCTGAAGCGCTCGCTCGCCGGACGTCGTTTCCATGGCATCGCGGACAGGCGGGTCGTTGGATGCGGCAGCAGACTCATCCGGCGCGAAGCTGACCAGAGCCAGTTTCCCGCCTTGTGGCGAGACGGGCAGCGGCATCACGGTCATGGCGATCCTACGGGAAGATCCGTTCTGAAGTACGTGCGCATGTGCCGTGACGGTCTTGTCGCCCCTCGTGGCTTCGCGTATCGCGCCGCGAAGTTTGAGGCCCAGTCCGTCCCGCGTCATGGCGATGAGATCTCTGGTCGGCTGTCCCGAGGGCTGCTCCAGGTAGTCGCGTGTCGTTCCGTGGAAATAGACGACGCGGCCCTTGTGATCGATCAGCACCGATGCAGGGGCGTAGCGCTCCAGCAGGGCCCGGCGTGCGATTTCAGCCAGTGGCGCCGTTTCCGATGGTACCGAGCGCGGCTCGCCCGTGGCCCCGGTGCTGGCGGATCCACGCAGCGGCCGATAATCGATGAGATCGTGCCGGGTTGGTCCAGTGCGGCGATAGATGCGCCATTTCTTCGATATGGTGTCGAAGAGATCGTCATGCCCGCCCGATCGTCTCGGCATTGCCTAAAAACAGATGCCCGTCCGGGCGCAAGGCGAAGTGGCATTGGGCGATGACGCGCTGCTGCGCCACCGGCTCCAGATAAATCAGGAAATTGCGACAGGAAATGAGGTCGAGCCGCGAGAACGGCGGATCGCGAAGCAGGTTCTGTGCGGCGAACACGACCGTATCGCGAAGCTCCTTGGTGACCTGGAACGAGCCGTCGAGCTTTTCGAAGAAGCGGCGGAGGCGTTCGGGCGAAAAGCCTGCCAGGGCGGCGGCGGGATAGATGCCGTCACGCGCCTTGCGCAGATTGTCCTCCTGTGCGTCCGTGGCGAAGACCTTCAGGTCGAAGCGCTTTGCGGCAGCTTCGGCGTGCTCGGTTATCAGCATGGCGGCGGCGTAGGCTTCTTCTCCCGTGGCGCAGGCAGGAACCCAGACCCTAATCTGTGCGCCGCTCTCGCGCCCTGCAACGAGGGGGACGATCACAAGTTTGGCGAGTGCCTCCCATGCCTCGGGATCGCGGAAAAACCCGCTAACGCTGATCATCAGGTCCGCCACCAAAGCGGCGGCCTCGTCCGGATTGGCCCGCAGATCGTTGAGATAGTCCGCGGTCGTGTCGATGTTCCTCAACCCCATGCGACGATGGATACGCCGCCTCAGTGTGTTGCGCTTGTAGTTGCCGAAATCGTGCCCGTTTCGAGCGTGCACGACCTTCAGAATCTGTTCGATCGTCGCTTCCCCGTTCGCGCGGTCGGTCTCTACCTCGGCGGGATCGGAAACGTAGCCATGGTTGACGTAGGCGATCAGGGTCGCGGGCATTCTGTCCGGCGCAAGAACGTGGTCGGCAAGACCGGCAGCGATCGCGCTCCTCGGCATGCCATCGAATTTGGCCGTCTCCGGCGCTTGTATCAGGCTCATGCCGCCTTCGGCTCGGATGTCCTTCAGGCCTTCGGTGCCGTCGCTCCCTGTCCCGGAAAGCACGATCGCGACCGAACGCTCGCGCTGCTCCGCGGCGATCGAGGCAAACAGCACGTCGACGGGATGCCGCTGCCCGCGAGGCTCCGCCGGCCTTGATACTTTCAATGCCCCTTCCGCCAAATTGAGATCGGTGTCGGGGGCGATGACGTAAACGTGGTCAGGCACGAGCGTCATTCCGTCCTCGACCTGTACCACCGGCATCCTGGTGTGGCTGCTCAGAATGCGGGCCATTTCGCTTTCGCGCTTCGGATCGAGATGCAGCACCACGACGAAGGCACAACCGCTGTCGGCCGGCATGGCGTCGAAGAAGTTGCCCAACGCCTCGATGCCGCCGGCAGACGCGCCGATTCCGACGACGGGAATGCCCGCGATAGCGGCGGGACCTGCCTCGCTCGTATCGTCGATGCGCCTTCGTCCAGCTGTCGCTGTGTGACCAGTTACAATTGAATTGCTTGCCATGGGTACGCCTGTTCATGATGCACACAGCGGTCGAACGCGACGAGAAAGCGTGCGCACGCGCAGGCACCACCGTTGCATAGATGCCATTCTAGCTTATTCAAACCTCTGTGTATCAATGTCGCCCGCGTGAAGATCAAGGCTGCCTTGTTCTAGCACCCGCGGTCTTGCCGGGCTTTGATCTGTCCCGCTGAATGCGGGAGGCAAGGGCGCCTGTCGCTTCTGCCCTCTGCATTGTAGCGGGAACTTAAGTGCCGACCGCGCATTGTTAGAAAGAGCAAATTCAGCTATTGCGAAAGGCAGTTACAATGCCTTCTGTCCACGAAACGGTCCAGCGGTCTCGGCCGCTGGAGAGCCAGGTTGTTGACCTCATTCCGGCGCTTAGGGCCTTTGCGCGCACCTTTGTGTCGTCGAGCTTCGAAGCGGATGATCTGCTGCAGGAAACGCTTTTTCGAGCACTGCGCGGCATTGACGGTTTCCAACCGGGAACCAATCTTAAGTCCTGGCTTTTCACCATCATGCACAACGCTTTCCGGACTCAGTACAAGCTGCGCCGGCGCGAGTCCCCGGGCCTCGTTAACTGCGCCGAGCTACCGATCCCGATGCCGGCACCGCAGGACTGGTGCGTCTTAACCGTGGAACTGTGCAGCGCTCTCGACACTATGGCACCCGACCATCGAGAGGTGCTGATCCTCGTTGCTGGATATGGGCTGAGCTACAAGGAAGCCGCCGACATCTGCGACTGTGCTGTCGGCACGATCAAGAGCAGGCTCAGCCGAGCGCGCGAGGAGCTTGCCTACCGGATGAGCGGCGTTCCGCTTCCCTGAAATTGCCTCCACCGCTTCCTTAAACAGAACGGACAAACACTTCGGATCAGGATACCAGAATCCAGCATGACCCCCGTTTCGCCCCGATTTGTGGGTGGCTGGAATCGGTGGGGTCGCCCCGGGGGCGCAATATCGTTTGCGACGATGAATTCATGCTTGCAACCAGTACCCGCAGTTGCTGCAAGTCCCGTATCATTTCTCATCCTCGATCCGCTTCACTTCACTGGTCGCCTCGATTCTCCTTGAAGCTTGGGCGTTGGGCATTGGCCACAACTCGACGCGAAGCGAAGGCTTTTTGCAGCCTGTTTGCGAGTATCAGCAGACGATTCGGTATATCGTCGATTTCCGCGTACCCGGCGCCAACGTGATCGCCCGGAGGGTCCGTCGCCAACCTATTCGCGGGGTGGTCGCTCGTCTTCTTGCCGGAAGCCATCTTCGTCCTACATTTCGTTGCGAGTTGCGCTCGTTCGTCACTTTCGATGACGAGACCTGGACCTCCTGGGACCACTCGCTTCATCACTACGCCTTGGGCGGTCTACAGAGTTGAAACTGATATTCGATGAAGCGGCAAGGACGCTTGGAGGCGACGGCGCCCTCAAGCGTCCAAACGCCATCAGGCAGCGGCCTTGATGTTCGCCGCCGTCACCGCAAGCTTGCTAAGGGCCTTGTCGGTGGCGCCTTCTTCCTGCAGGGTCTGATCGAGAAGCGACACCGCCTCTTGCAGCCCGAGCTGCTTGGCCCAGGTCTTCAGAGTGCCATAGCGAGAAATTTCATAGTGCTCGACCGCCTGGGCCGACGAGATGAGGCCAGCGTCAAGTGCGGGGCTCCCCTTGAATTCCTCCATGATCTCCTCGCTCTCTGCAATAATTCCCTGAATGGCCTCGCAGGTCTTTCCCTGGGCGCGCTTGCCGAAAATTTCAAAGACCTGTTGCAAGCGTTCCACATGGACTTCGGTTTCGTCCCGGTGCTTTTCGAACGCTGCCTTGCTGTCCGGCAGTTGCGCCGCGCGTGCCATCTTCGGCAGCGCTTTCAGGATCTGCCGTTCAGCGTAGTAGATGTCCTTCAGGCCATCATGAAACAGCGTTTCAAGCGTCTTCTCTGGCATGGCAACCTCCTTTACGGTGTGGTGGAGCCGCTCCAACATCGCCCAGCTGCAATGGTTCCGAACGGGAACAAAATGCGGTTTGGAAGACTTGGCTCGTAGGCGCACGACCTTCGCTCGGCACAGGTTCAGGCGGAGCGTCGATCGCGCCCGAGGAAAAATGAGTGAGAACCAACGCAGCCGAGCGCCTATTCGGTTTTGCTTTGCGGGGTCGGCTGATTGGAAAGGGGCTTGCCTTAGACCCGTACCAAGTCCGCACGGTTCCGCCCAAAATCCCTGCTGACGATTGCGTCAAACGATGACTTCACGATTGCGGCAAGCTGAGCCTCAATGGCACTAGTGACGGGTGCTGTGCTCGTTTCGCTTGCGCGTTGCGGCGGCCTTCTTTGCGGATGCTGAGCGCTCAGCTTTAGGGCGTCCCGCGGCAGCCCGACCGCCGACGTGCCCGCCCTTTTTGGCGGATTCGTTGGTGTCGGGCTGGCCGCGGCCCGAACCGGACTTGTTGCCACCGCCGCTGTCCTTGTTCACAGTGGCCCAGGCACGGCGCTCCGCCTCCTTCTCCGACACGCCACGTTTTTCGTAGCCTTCGGCGATATGGTCCGCCTTGCGTTCCTGTTTGTCGGTGTACTTCGATTTATCTCCGCGGGGCATGGCGTATCTCCCTCCCCGCCCAACCGGCGCGCCGATCAAACGTTCCCTTGCTGGCCCTCCACACGCCGCCGGTGGGAACCAAGGCGGCGAAGTCTGGTTTGACGTACATCGCTCCGGTGGCCTCCCTTGGGGGGCCATATTTTGAGGAGGCCGTCGACCGGTAATAAAGGCGGCCGGGCTCTGCCCGGCAGCACCCGCCGCTCGAATCTCAGCCGCCGCGCCTCAATCGGGCGGACAATTGATCCTGACGATGACGCGGCCGGGGTCGGCGAGACTTTCAGCAAGCCGCTGAACGACGTCTGCGCCCCCCGGGCAGATCGACTGCCCCTTCAATAACGACGCTGTTTCCAAGCACCCTGAATGTGAGGTTTCGCGTCTCCAAGAATGCCTCCGCATTCAGATAGACGCAACGAGGCCCGAGATGTCGGCTCCCTCGCCGCCTCGGCAATCGAACTCCGGTAGGATCAAGACCATCGCCAGCCTCCTCCTTTCCTGCGCCCAACACTCTGATTGGTGCGATGTTCCGCAGGCTTGGTATGCCGGCTGAGCCGGCGCGATCCGGGAATGACCGACCTTAGCTAGGAGCAGCCGTGCGCATCGCCCTTCTCGTCAACAACGTCACGAAAGAGATGCTGACAATCGCGGAAACTCTGCACCAGAAGCTCGTTGAGGACGGTACGTTCCTGGTCGGCCTCGATATCGTCGGGGCAAGTTGCTGGAGATCAGTTTACACCCGGCGGGCTTCAGACCATTCGTGAAACTTTGTGATGTCGACTTCTGCGAAGGACATCCTGGATTCGCTGGAGAACAAGGTCCAGATCAGGAAAACGGATCGTGGCGCGCTGAGCAACCGCATCCTTTCACTTCGGCCGCAAAAGGGGTTCCGTGCCGCCAAGCCCAGGAACTTGCGGAGCTTGTCGACGTTTTGAGATGGCAGCCGAAAAGGGGACCGGAATGGCGATCAAGCAAACGCATGTCAATTTCGACCACAGTCGATTTTCCAAGGGCCTGGCGCGCGGATTGGCTGGCGCACTGCTCTTTGCGCTGCCCATGTTCCTGACGATGGAGATGTGGGAACTCGGGCTCTATATCGACCGATCAAGGCTCCTTCTGTTGCTCCTCGTCAACATCCCCTTGCTCATCCTCCTGGCGCGCCGGATCGGGTTTGAAAATATTTCGACCTGGCATGAGGCAGTGCGCGATGCCAGCATTGCCTATTTCCTGGGTCTGTTGGCCAGCGCCTTCGTGCTGTCTGCCCTAGGCGTTCTGAGCGTCGGGCACGCTCTACCCGAGGCGGCAGGCATGATCGCCATTCAGACGGTTCCGGCCAGCATCGGTGCGTTGCTTGGTCGCAGCGAATTGGGCGGGCGCGACGATGATGACGAGGACGCACAGGACCCCCTCGACGATGATGCGCAAAGTGGCTACGGCGGCGAGCTCTTCATGATGGCCGTCGGCGCCTTGTTTCTCGGATTGAATGTCGCCCCGACCGAGGAAATGATCCTGATTTCCTTCAAGATGTCACCCTGGCACGCAATCGCACTCATCGTTTCGTCCATCGTGCTGATGCATGGTTTTGTCTACGCGCTGTCGTTTTCGGGCGGACACGAACTGGAAGAAGGCACACCCGTTTGGCATGCCCTTATCCGCTTCACGCTCCCCGGCTACGCCGTCGCCTTTGCGATCAGCTTCTACTGTCTCTGGACGTTTCATCGGCTGGACGGCATCGAACTGACCCAGGCGATCATGAGCACGGTGGTGCTTGCATTTCCAAGCGCAATCGGCGCCGCGGCAGCGCGGCTCATTCTCTAGGTGATCTATGGCAAAACCGTCGAAATCCCGCTCGATCGAAAGTGGCGAAGGTCACTGGATCGAATGGCTTACCGGGTCGGTCTCAGCCATCGCTGTGATCGCCCTGATCGGGTGGGTCGGCTTTGAAGCTGCGACGCAGAGCGATGGAGCGCCGGACCTGTCAGTCAAGACGATCAGCAGCGCAAGCCGGGACGGCGGATATCTTGTCATGTTCGACGTCGAAAACGCGGCCGACCGGACTGCCGCCGACGTCGTCGTGCGTGGCGAGATCACGGCCGGAAACACTGTTGTCGAAACGGTCGAGATTACACTCGACTATGTCCCGATGCATTCAAGGACGCGTGCTGGATTGATCTTTCGCAACGAGCCTGCGGGGCGATCCCGGATTTTTGCCACCGGCTTTAGCGAACCGTAGCTTATGGCGACATTGTTCGGGAACCCAGGTTGGTCTCACCTATACTGCCCGTCCAAGCCTGCTCGGCAAGCCCGGCACATTCATTGAAATTGAAGGGAACGCCTCTCTCCTCAAGGACCAAGAGATGTTCAAGAAGCGCTGGGTGAGCGATCTCGAACGCTGGTTCCCGCAAGGGGTGGACACACCCTGGCCTCTTGCTGAAGTCCGCGCGCAGCAGATCAGGTATCGGGATGGTGACGGAGACAAGAAAAATCCCGATCCCGTAGCCAGGAACATGGCTCTCAATATCGTTTCGTCGCATCGTCCCGCCCGGCCCTTGCATCCGGGTTAAAGGCGACCTGTTTGAAGGCGCGCTTCCGCAATCAGCCGATTGATAAAATCGAGTTTGGCTATGACCGGTGGCGAAAGAACGAACGGATAAATGTCCCGTTCGCCCATGGATCGCTGGAAGGTGTTAAGGGCCAGGCTGATCGGAACCCAGGCGTCCACCAGTTGCTGAGCATTCTCCGCCCGATAAGGGTCGAAATCGACCTCGACTTCAAGGGCGTGGTGACTTAACGGCTCTATGGATAGCCCGAATGATCTGGTCGTCTCCAGCGTATCGACAATGTGAAACAGGTGGGCCCAGCATTCGGCAAAATCTTCAGATGGGTGGCTGCTTGCGTAAGCGGAAATGAAGGTATCCTGCCAGTCCGCAACTGGCCCGTTGTCGTAGCTTTTTTGGAGCGCTGCTGCGTAGTCTTCGCGCTCGTCACCAAAGAGAGCACGTGCCTCTTCAAGCAAAGCGCCCTTTCGCACCAATTGCTGAAAATAAAAGTGACCGATCTCGTGGCGAAAGTGTCCAAGCAGGGTTCGGTAGGGCTCTCCCATCGAAACACGAACGGTCTCGCGAACGATGTCATCGGCCTCGGCCGCTCGAAGACTGATCAGACCGCTCCGGTGCCCGGTCATTGCAGGGCTGACACCGCCGCCTTCATTGATCGCATCTTCCAGAAAGTCGAAGACCAGGCCGCCCTCCGGGTCGACGTCTCTTCCGGGACACGGAAGGCCAAAGCGCAGAATGGAATAGAACAGATGGCGCTGGGCCGCGCCTATTCTATGAAACCTTGCGAGGCCCTCCGGGGTATTGGTGTTGGGGATGAGCCGATTGTAACGTGCAGGAATTGCCAGAAGAATTGGATCGTCGGCCGCAACCAACCAGTTGCTCCCGTCTATGGCTGCGTTGGCACAGAACCGCCAGGTTTCGCCAGGCCGTGAGGGAATGCTCCACAAACCCTCGCCTGCTTCCAAGAGAGTGTGCAGCGTCAATGTGTCTGCAACAAACCCGACCGGCGCATTGTTGGCCCCGACGCTGAAATGATTGTCGAAATAGAGCGGAAACCCGCTGATATCGCATTGGTAGAGCCGCATGCCAAACACCTCTTGCAATGTCGCCGCATCGCTTAACGCGCGAGAAACGAGATCCGGCGAGGCAACTCATGAGATTTTTCCCGCGCGCCTCGCCCGATTTGCAAAGGCTCAGGGTGGGGAGCCTTAAGTCGGAGCTCTGCCGGGTTCGACCGGCGAGCGTTTGACCGAGCACCTTGACTAGTCGACCACCCCACCCATGTCCTTCTCATGTCTCCCCTATCTGACGCGGCACGGGGGAGAGTTCATTGCCGATCTTGGCCGCTTGTTGCCCATAGTACGACGCGTATGGGAGTACGAATTGGAGACAATTACGCGCAAGCGCAAACTGCGGTCCTTCCAGCCATTATGGGCAACCACTCGGAAGATCCAGGTCGCGGCTCAACAGCGCATCCCCGCCAACGTCGTCGACGTGCTGATTGTCGGCGCCGGCATTGGAGGGGCGCTGATGGCCCTGTCCCTTGCCAAACGAAACATGACAATCCTCGTCGTTGATCGACGGCAACCGGTGCAAGGTAGCACTCTGGCCAGCACCGCGATGATCCAGCATGAGATCGACATGCCGTTGCATAGGCTCACGGCGAGGCTTGGGCAAGCAAAAGCTCGGCGCGCTTGGCAGCGCTCCGCCAAGGCCGTGGAAACGCTAACTTCGCTTGTCGATAATCTTGGGATCGACTGCCATCTCGAGCGGAAGAATTCGCTCTACCTCGCTGGAAATGCCTATGGTGCAAGAGCGCTCGCCACAGAGGCGGAAGCACGCGAAAAGGCTGGCATTTCAGCAGTGTTTTTCAATGCCGCGCAACTGCGCGAAAAGTTTGGACTGAAGCGGACCGCTGCGATCGAGTCCACCATCTCCGCGTCGGCAAACCCCGCACAATTAACCGCCGGCGTGTGGCGCAAGGTGCAGGCAGACGGTGTGGCGATCGTAGGAGATACTGAGATCACCGACGTTCGCAGCCTCGATGACTGGAACGCCGCCGCGACATCAAAAGGAGAAATCATACAGGCCAGGCATGTCGTCTTTTGCACGGGCTACGAGTTCCTCGATGTCGCGGCCAACCAAGAGCATCGGATCTTCTCCACCTGGGCGCTTGCAACCAGGCCGCATCATCCGAGGCCCCGTTGGCTCAAGGATTATGTGCTATGGGAGGGATCGGATCCCTACCTCTATTTTCGCTCGACTGCTGATGGCCGCCTCATGGTCGGAGGTGAGGACGAAGAAAGCCCCACAGCATTTCAGGACCCCGTCAAACTCAAGTCCAAATCCAAGACCTTGCGGGCGAAGCTGTCGGCGCTCCTGAAAATACCGATCGCCGAGCCCGCCTATCAATGGGCAGCGGCCTTCGGCGTGACCGCCGACGGGCTGCCGATAATCGGTCCGGTTCCAGGACTCAACAACGTTTATGCTGTGATGGGATATGGCGGAAACGGCATCACCTACAGCCAAATCGCCGCGGAGATCGTGTCGTCAGCAATATTGGGGCACCAGGATCCGGACAGCGAACTTTTTGCGTTTCGCTGAGGTTGCGCGACCTCGCCTTGGACGCGGGTCACCTTCGCAATCGTCTTGTGACTTATCGCAGCAGAGGAGGCTTCTCTCAGGCCAAGGCCAACAGAAAGCTGCTTCATCAATGGAACCGTTTACCGCTGAGCCGGTTCTTTCAGTCCGACATAACCGGAGACTAAAGAGATGGACCATACCAATCACGTGCGCCTTGATCCTTCGGAACTGATACCAGCAAACCTCGAAGGCGCGACCGTTTACGGCGCAGACGATGACAAGGTCGGAACGGTGGATCACCTTCACGGCGTCGGCGCCAACAGCACTGCGATTATTGATGTTGGCGGCTTCCTCGGGATTGGCGCGAAACCGGTCGCGGTGCCATTGGCGGATCTCGACTTCATGCGTGACGATGACGGCGACGTTCACGCCATCACCACCTGGACGAAGGATCAGCTGAAAGAAATGCCAGAGCACCTGGACTCATGACCCGAGCGCAGAGCTGCATCATGGAATGTGGCCATGCGGTGGCAACATGAACATGGCTTCTACCCTCAAAAAAGAAACGGCCTACCCGTCGCCAGGCAGACGACGGGTTGGTTTCGTCAGTGCGCTGGCGGCGCGTCCACCGGGCAAGCGATTATAAGAGCGCAGAATACGCGCGCCTCAAACGCGCCAAATACCTGAAAGTTCCTTGAAAAAACTTCGATTTCGGGCGCCGGTTTGAGGGAACAGATCCGTTGTTGTCCCGTTCAGTCAGCGTGGAAGCCGGTGTTTTGCCGGCCATAGGAGAAACAACCATGATCTTGAAATCTGTCGCTACCCTCGTCGTCATCGCGGCGTTCACTGCACCTGCCCTTGCACAGACGAATGTCATCTGTGACGAAGCCTCGGTTGCCAAGGCCGAACAGCAGATCGGGCAAATCTCCGACGGCGCAAAGAAAATCGAATCCACCAAGGAACTGGCCATGGCGAAAGAAGCCATGACTGCAAATGACGTGGGAAAATGCAAGTCGCATCTCGAGAATGCGATTAAGGGCATGGATGCCATGTAGGCCGGCGCGGCTTCGAGGCGTCTGTTGCCACCCGTCGCAACGCCAATTTCGGAACCTCCCTACCCCGAATTCGAGGAGGTGACACGTATTTTTCGAGAAGTCGAAATCACTGCGTGAATGGCAAAAAAACTCGGGAACCAAAAAACTCGAGCAAAGTTTGACCAGTAGTGCCTTCCACGGGCTGAAAACAAGGATGTAGACATCATGAAAAAACTGCTGCTCGCCGCGGTATTCCTCGGCGCAACGACCTTTGGCGCGCTCGCGCAGACTTCGACGCCTCCGGCCACTACGAACGGTGACACACCGGCCGTCGCGACGCCGGACTCCACCAATCCCACCGCCCCGGTCGCCGGGGCAAATAGCTTCACCGAAGAACAGGCCAAGAAACGCATCGTTGAAGCCGGTTACACCGACGTTGCTGGTCTCAAACTCGATAGCGAGGGCGTCTGGCGAGGCAGCGCCATGAAGGACGGAAAGTCTGTCCAGATCGCACTCGACTACCAGGGCAACGTGGTCGCCAACTAATCCCAGCAGCGAGGAACCCCCATGAAAACCGTTAGTGGACTTTTTGACGATTACTCCGATGCACACGCGGCGGTGAGCGCGCTGGAAGATCGCGGCGTGCCGTCTGACGATATCAGTATCGTTTCCAACAATGTCGATGACCGGTACTCCAACGACAGCAATGCTGCCGAGGGCGCAGGTACAGGCGCAGGCCTAGGTGCTGCAGTTGGTGGCATCGGGGGTCTCTTGACCGGGCTTGGCGTCATGGCCATTCCCGGTGTCGGACCTGTGGTGGCGGCGGGCTGGCTTGCCGCGACGGCAGCCGGTGCAGCAGCCGGCGCAGTCGCCGGTGGCGCTGCGGGGGGACTGATCGGCGCGATGACCGAATCCGGCGTCCCCGAAGAGCATGCCCATGTCTATGCGGAGGGCGTGCGCCGCGGCGGAGCCGTTGTCACCGCCCGGGTTGACGAGAGCCTCTACGCGGACGCCCAGGCCATCCTACGCCGGGGCAGCTGGGTAGATCCCGAACAACGCCGCGCGGCTTACCTCGAGCAAGGCTGGACACGCTTCGACGAAAAGCTCGATCCCTACACTCCCGAAGAGATCGAGAAAGAGCGTCTCCGCTACAGGCCTTGACGGGAACCGGGAGGGCTTCAAAAGCGTTTATTAGCCAGCCCTTAGAACTCGATTTCGGCCCCGCTCGGGGCCGATTTTTTATTGCTAACAACTGCGCGATCACAATCGCACGTCAGTCTCGTCCTCGTGCGACCTCATCGGCCAGCGAGATCCCTTTCAATCCCCAAGTAGCCCTCTCAGTCCGGCAGAATCTCGGACCCTCTTAGCGGTTGGGCAGACGCCTGCGCGGCCAGGCCCTTCAAAAGCCCGCCTCATATTTTGTCCTAGGCGCGATCAACAAACTTGTTGAACCGGCTCAGGCTGCCATCGGCGATTTTGTCCTGGTGCAGGAAAAACAATCGGTTGTGGTCGAATATCCGAAAAAACTCCTCCCATGAAATCGGCTCCAGGTGATCATCCCGTTCGCCGAAATCAATCCGTAAAATCCCACCATCATCGGCGCCCTTCACTCGGGTTGGCCGCCCGTTGCGTGCCTCTGCCCAATGTCGAATCTCGTCATGATCTCGAGTCGTTTCAGCCTTGGTCATCAGCGTTCTCCTCTCGCAATCGTCGCATTACGCGCCGAACAGGCTGAGCATCCATTTGTTCCCGTCGACAATTTCCCAACCCTGGAGCCCACTGCGTTAGTGCCCGGAAGGCGCTGCTCGATCAGAACAGGTAGCCAGGCGGTGCGAGCTTTGGGGAACCGACAACTGCGTTGCATTGTTTCGTTTCCTACCCCTCTGGAGGCACGATTCTTGAGGATTTTCGATGGACAACCGTGTTCGACATCATCGCGTCTCGGTCGCCGGCATCGACAGTTTTCGTGAAGCGGGACGGGCGGACGCCCCTGTGGTTTTGCTTCCGCACGGATATCCTGCTCCTCCTACGAATTTCGCAACCTCATGCCGCGTCTTGCAGACCGCTGGAGGCTGCTCGCGCCGGAATTTCCAGGCGCCGGCTACAGCGCATTCCGGAAGATGTCGACTACAGCGTTGACGGCTAGGCCACCTGGCTCGAGGTCTTCATTGACGCGATGAAAGTCGACCGGTTTGTCCTCTACCTACACGATTTCGATCCCCCAATCGGAGGCCATTCGACGACCCGAACGTATGGTGGGACATCCAGCTGCTCGGAACCCATCTCGACGAAGTCGCTGCGTTGGTTGTAGGCTTCCTCCCGCGCGTTCACTCGGCATGATCGCTCGCGCGAGCTGTGGCAGCCTGAACATTTGACCTTTCTTTCGGGGTTGTCGTGCAGGCGCGTTAGGGAAAGCATGCACGAATGAAATGCCTTCCTATCACCACGAATTTGCTATTCGACTGACCAGGAAGATGCCGAACCCAGGCAGCGACATTGATCGCGAATTCAGCTCACGATGGCACGTGCATCATGCGGAGAAGCCACCGTTTCTTATCGAGTCGGGAGCGGCCGGCTTCGGCTTCTCTGATTGCTAAGCGCAGCACCCGCTCGACTTCGGCGTCTGCCTTGTCGTCGTCAACAAAATGCAATCTGGCGGAAGCGCGCAGAATTGCGACCAGTTTCCGTTCATGGGTTTCGAGTGTGCCGGCCATGAAGCTACAACGACCGGAACTCCGAGCGGTTCCGCGCTGCGCTTGCTTCTTTGGTGAGCATCGGGCGAGTTCGGAAATGCCCTCGCCGCTCCTGTTCCTCACGGAACCACAAAGACCCCACTCGGTTACAGAGCAGCTCCTATAGTTCCAATCCAGCCCTTAACCGCATCCAGTAAGACGCAGACCAGGTCGACGTGAAGAGGCGTGGAACGTTTGTCCGCTGACAGGGTTGAGCCTTATTCGGATCTGGAGGATTGGTGTCATGGTTGCCCCAAGAGCGAACTGGAAAGGCTATATCAAGTTCGGGGAAGTGACCTGCCCGGTCGCGCTTTATACGGCCGTTTCATCGTCGGAACGCATCAGCTTCAACACGATCAACCGAAAAACCGGAAATCGAGTCAAGCGCGAGTTTATCGACAGCGAGACCGGACGTCCGGTCAACGCCGACGACCAGGTGAAGGGTTATGAGGTGGATGACGGGCGATATGTAGTGCTTGAACCCGAGGAGATTGCCGCTGCGGTCCCCGACAGCGACAAGACCCTGAAGATCGAGGCGTTTATTCCTTGCTCACAAGTCGACACCACTTACTTCGACAAGCCCTATTACCTTGCCCCCGACAAGACGGGGGGCGAAGCTTTCGCGCTCCTTCGCGATGGGATGTCCAAGGCGAAGGTCGCGGCGATCGCCAAAACCGTGCTTTTCCGTCGGATGCGAACCGTCCTGATACGGGCACATGGTAAGGGGCTGATCGCTGCGACCCTGAATTTCGACTACGAAGTGCGATCGTCGGAGGAAGCCTTCGCCGGCCTTCCCGACCTGAAGATCGAGGGCGAGATGCTCGAACTTGCAGAGCACATCATTCGCACCAAGAAGGGCAGTTTCGATGCCGGTGCTTTCGACGACCGTTACGAGGCGGCCGTCGCTGAACTGGTGAAAGCGAAAATCGAGGGGCGTTCTCTGCCGAAGAAGAAGGCGCCCATCGCATCCAAGCCGGGCGATCTGCTCAAGGCGCTTCGCGAGAGTGCCGGCCTCAGTGCGAGCAAGTCGAAGTCCAAACGAAAAGCCGCCAATGCCAACACAAGCGCCTCCCGACAAAAGGCGGAAAAACCCTCTGCCAAGTCGAAGCCGGCGGCGCCGTCGCGCCAGGCCAGCTGACAGGAGATTGAGACATGGCTGTTCGCCCCTACTGGAAAGGCTATCTGAAGCTCTCACTGGTAACCTGCCCGGTCCAGATGATGCCGGCGATATCAGAAAGCGAGAAGGTTCGCTTTCATACGCTTAATCGCGAAACCCAAAATCGCGTTGAGAGCCGCTTCGTCGACGCGGTAACCGGAAAAGAGGTCAAGGAAGAAGACGAGGTCAAAGGATACCAGCGCGGGGAAGACGAATACGTCCTCCTCGAGGATGAGGAGCTCGAGACCGTCGCATTGGACAGCACCAGGACCATCGATATTTCGACGTTCACCCCGCGAAACAGTATCGAATGGATCTGGCTCGATACCCCGTACTACCTGTCTCCGAATGAACCGGTCGGCGAGGAGGCTTTCTGCGTCATTCGCGACGCGATGGAGGCCCAGAAAATGGTCGGCATTTCACGGCTGGTCATCTCGCGCCGCGAACGTGCCGTCATGCTTGAGCCTCGTGGCAAGGGCATTGTTCTGTGGACGCTGCGCTACGGCGACGAGGTTCGTGGTGAAGCCGCCTATTTTACCGCAGCCAGCGAGGTGAAGGCGGACTCCGAGATGATGCCGCTCGTGCAGCGACTGATAAAGAAGCTGACAAAGGACTGGAACCCCAAAATGGTGGCCGACCCGGTGCAGGAACGTCTGGTCGATATTATTGCTGCCAAAAAGAAGGCCATGAAGAGACCCGCCAAGGCAAAGCCCGGATCATCGAGTTCGCAAGCCACGCCGAACAACGTCATCAACATAATGGATGCTCTCAAAAAGTCGGTCGCAGCGGAAAGTCGCGGGCGAAAATAACCACCGCGCAACGCTCCGCCACAGCCGGCGAACCGAGGCACCTTTTAGGTCATTCGCTCCAGCTCAAAGGCAAACAAGCGATCGTCATTTCGTATGGCCATTAGTCCCATGATTACGTTTTGATCGATCCTGCGAAAATGGTCGATGATCGGCTGATCGTCATAGATGAGGGCCGCACTTGCCGCGCCCTCAAACGTAATCGTCTTAAGCGAGGCGACAGGGCCTTCGGCTTGAAAACCGCGCTGGACCCAGGAAAAAAGCGTGCGGGCAAGCCGCGTTCTTCCGAACTTATGAAAGCGAAGCGCAAGGTTCAGCGGTACCCATTTCGGATCGATGGCCCGAAGCCTTCGACCTCCAGCGCGAAAGAGCAATGCGTCTGCCCGCAGGTCTGAATTAAACCGTTTGCCGAACCAGCCAAGGTTCTCCAGCACGCCGTCGAAGGGATGACCAGTCGGAATTCCCCGGCCCATCCAGAGGCCCTCGAGTTCACATGGTTCGAGAGGTGACAGCCGGCGAAATCGCTCCACTGCCCGTTGCTGGTCATCCACCGGATTGGCTCTTCTCGCTATTGCGCCTTCCGGCTTTCGTCTTTGACCGGGCTTCGCGGCGCGCCTGTCGCAACTCATCAAGCATCGGAAACCACCACCCGCGCTTAAGGTCGGCCGATGTGGGTGGCGTTCTTTCGGGCCAGGTTCTTACAAGCTCCTCCAGTGAGCCCCGCCGCCACGTAGCCCAGACAAACAAGTCGTCATCCGGAGCCGGAAAATAGAAATCGCTGACGGTTCCGGCATCCGCAAGCTCACCGTTGGTCCCGGTGAAGAAGACCACTCCAACATGCGTGGCGATCGCGCGCTCAAAGGGCGGGCTGTGACCCAAGGATATCGGGTAGCGCTTGCGACGCCTTTCCCTCGCCCTTGCCTTCGAGTCCTCTTCCTCTTCCGTACCTTTCAACGCGTCTCTACGCGCTTTCCTTGCTTCAGGTTCGCTGCGCTCGGCCTCGGCTTCAATGTCCGCCCAGCGTTGACGAAGTTCAAAGAGCGAACGATAGGGTACGGTCCAAAGGCGGCGATCCGCATCCCATCGCGCATAAGGTATCTCGCGGATCTCGTTGACGATAGACCGTGAGTAGGGCGTGCGGATCTCCAATGCCGTGGCGCCTGCGTTAAGATATCGGCTTTCGATCGGCTCGAATACGAACGCGTCCCTGCCCTTCTCGTCGGCAAAAATGTCTTCTTGCGCCTCCAACTCCGCACGCCAGCGTCCGATCCGTCGCTCAGCCGTGCGGCCTGGCACGAACCAGGCATTCAGTCGGTCGCTCCACCGCGCCCGCGGAAACGCTTCGCGAAACCGTTCGACGGTTACGCGATCGTGCGGCAGGTCGGTGGTTGCGCCAATGCGGGCGCCTTCTGACGGCTTGGCATCGTCTTTCTTGTTCATGACAGATCACGCTGCCTGCTTGGCCTTTGCAAGACGCTTTATTGCCTGCTCGAGGGGCCGCTCGCTGTCGCAGTAATCTTTCCACGCGATGGTTTTCGCAAGCAGCGCCGGCACCGTGCGCACGGTGAAACGCTTCGGGTCGAGATCGGACTTCACCTGTGTCCACGTGAGAGGCATCGATACCGTCGCACCGGGCCGGGCTCGCGGTGACAGTGGGGCGACTGCCGTAGCCATTCGATCGTTGCGCAGATAGTCGAGGAAAATACGCCCCTCCCGCAGGCTCTTCGTCATCTTGATCAGATATAGATCCGGATTGTCCTCAGCCATTTCCCGGCACACGTCGTGGGCAAACCCCTTGGCCTCTGTCCATGAGAGCCGCTTGCGATTTCCAACCGCAAGCGGCGTGACAAAATGAAGCCCCTTGCCACCTGTCGTCTTGCAGAAGCTGACAAGGCCGAGATCATCGAGCCGGTCGCGCATTTCCCTTGCCGCAGTAACAACCGCGGAGAATGGCACATTGGGTCCGGGGTCGAGATCAAACACCAAGCGTCCGGGAATTTCGGGACGACCGGGCTTGCAATTCCAGGGATGGAGTTCGATGCCGCCGATTTGCGCGATCGCGGCGAGGCCCTCTACACGATCAACTTGCAAGTATGGCTTCTTGTCTCCAAAGACTGTCACAAGTTCGAGAAGGTTTGAAGTACCGGGCAGCGCGTGGCGCTGGAAGAACTGCTGACCGGCAATTCCGTCAGGCGCACGGATGATGGAGCAGGGCCTCCCCCGGATGTGATCGATGAGCCAGGTCCCGACGGCCTCGTAGTAACGAGCAAGATCTTCCTTGGTGACGGGTTCACCGTCGCCGGCGTCCGGCCAGAGGGGTTTGTCGGGGCTGGATATGAGGACACCCATGATCTCTGCTTTTTGCCCTTTGCGGGACAAGGTCGACTTGAACGTTCGCGTCGCTTCCGGTGTCGGCGTTTTTGCGGGCGACGCTGGCTTGTCGGCCTTCACTTCGATGGCCGGCTTGTCATCGCGAAGCCCCTTAAAGGCAGCCTGCCGAACAAGCCCATCCGCCGTCCATCCTGCGAACTCAATCTCGGCAACAAGTTCCGGCTTTACCCAGACAATCTCGCTTCCCTTCTTCGGTGCGCCAATGCCCGTGAAGGGTGATTTTTCGACTTCCGCCTGTTTCAGCTTGGCAAGCAAGCTTGCAACTTTCTTCGCACCAAACCCCGTGCCGACACGACCGACGTAAACGAGATGGGTGCTTCGGTAGACGCCAACCAAGAGGGACCTGAACCGACCATCGGTCTTCGCATAGCCACCGATCACCACTTCGTGGCCAGCGCGACACTTGGATTTGACCCAGGTGTCGGTCCGGCCCGACTGATAGGGAGCGTTGGCGCGTTTGGAGACGATGCCCTCCAGGGACAGCTTGCACGCGGATCGAAGCACCGCATCTCCACTTGTCTCAAAATGCTCGACAAAACGAAGTCGAGGATTGTTTCCGGCTTCGCCGAGTACCACCTGCAGGCGGTCCTTGCGTTCGGCGAGCGGATCGGCTCGCAAATCTTCGCCGTGACGGAACAGGAGGTCAAAGGCAAAATAGACGAGATTGCCGGTCCTTCCTTCAGATAGTGCCGCCTGGAGTGCGGCAAAATCCGGAGCGCCGTTTTCATCGAGCGCGCAGACTTCGCCGTCGATGATACAATCCGGCAATGCGGATGCGGCTTCAGCGATCTCCCTGTATTTGCCAGTCCAATCAAGCCCTTTTCGGGTTTTTAGCGTTGCCATGCCGTCAACGACGCGCAATTGGATTCGATAGCCGTCGAACTTGATTTCGTGCAACCAGTTGTCAGCGGCCGGTGGACGTTGGACCGTTTCGCAAAGCTGCGGCGCGATGAAATCCGGCAGAGTTCCGTCCTGCAACTTTGCCAGCCGCTTTCGCGACTTCTTCGGTTCTACCCACGCTAAACCTTGCTTGCTATCCCAGACCGCATCCGCCTCGACCGCGCCCTTTGTCTGCATGAAGGCGCTCGGCTTGCGGCCTTTGCCATTCGCTATGTCGTCCATCTTTCGGCCGGAAGCCACGGAAGTCGTATGCTGCTCCAGCACTTTGGCGCCGTCTTTCGCGACGGAAAAATCGTCGTGGTGCTTGATCAGCAGCCAGTTTGATCGTTTCCCGCCAGCCCGGTCGTTGCGCATGCGGACCAGCACGAAACTGCCGTGAAGCCGGTTTCCGTCCAGCGAGAACTTGAAGTCTCCTCTCTTCAGCGCCGCCTCTGGAGACTTTTCCCCCTCGAATTCCCAATAGCCTCGGTCCCACAACATGACCGTCCCCCCGCCATAGTGGCCCTTCGGGATCGTCCCTTCGAAGTCGCCATAATCGAGCGGGTGGTCCTCGACCTCGACGGCGAGCCGCTTGTCATGTGGGTCGAGGGAAGGCCCTTTGGTAACAGCCCAGGATTTGAAGACACCGTCCAGCTCCAGCCTCAGGTCGTAGTGCAGTCGCGTGGCATCGTGCTTCTGGATGACGAAGCGCCGGCGGTTCGAAGATGCGACATGTGCCTTGCCGCTCGGCTCCTGCGTTTGCCGGAAATCGCGCTTGTTCCTGTAGGTCGATAGTCTGTCTTCAGTCATCGACATCGCTCACAGATTGTTTTCCGCCCTGCGCTGGTCATGTCCGCAAGGCCCGCTCCAAAGCCGGTCCGAAGCAGCGAAGGCCGTCGAGGCATCAGTCTACGCCTTTGCCACCGGTCGCACCGTAAACCTCGCCGTTAACGAAGCTTGCTTCCTGCGAGGCGAGAAACACGTAGATGGGGGCCAGTTCCACCGGCTGGCCGGGCCGGCCGAAATCGCTATCCTTTCCGAAATTCTTCACCTTCTCGTCAGGCTGTCCGCCACTCGGCTGCAAAACTGTCCAGAACGGTCCTGGAGCCACGACGTTGGCCCGAACACCTTTTCCGATCAATTGCTTTGCAAGCGCCTTGGTATACGCGACGATCCCCGCTTTGGTTGTGGCGTAGTCGAGCAGAATTGGAGAGGGTTGATAGGCTTGAATGGATGCTGTGGTGATCACCGAGGCGCCGGGGGGTAGGTAAGGCTCGGCGGCCTGAGCAATCCAGTGCAATGCGTAGAGATTGGTCTTCAGCGTAGCGTCGAAATCCTCTGACGTTACAAGCGACACGTCTTTGCGAAACTGTTGGCGAGCCGCATTGATCACCAGGATGTCAATCCCATCAAGCTCCCGCAGCGTTTGCGAAACCAGCTCCCGACACCAATCTTCATTCTTCACGTCGCCGGGCAAACCCAGGGCCTTCCTCCCCTCCGCTTCGATCAAATCTATGACTTCTCGTGCGTCCGGCTCCTCCTCCGGCAGATAGGAAATGGCGACGTCTGCCCCCTCACGCGCAAACGCAATCGCTACGGCGCGTCCGATACCTGAATCACCGCCGGTGATGAGGGCCTTCCGCCCCTTCAGCCGATTTGCCCCTTGGTACGTTTCTTCGCCATGATCAGGTTTGGGATGCATTTCGCCAACGAGACCTGGCGCGGGTTGCGGTTGCGGTTCGAAGGGTGGCGAGGGGTATTGCATTCGGGGGTCCTGCATAGTCAGACGATCGGTCATTGGGCAATCCTCACGTGATGTATACGCAATAAACTCGTCTATTGATTTGGGGTTCCGACAAGGCAGGACGATCAAGGCCTACGATGACGACGGTGGCGCTTGCAGGCGGCCCTCCCGCACCGTTTACAGCTCTCGGTCTGCGGAGACGGTTGCAGGCCGGATGGCTAGGGAGCTTGACTGCCATTGCGTTGGGCCAAAAAGATCCTCGTGCTGCAGGACCCCGTTGAAACCGCCGATCCATCGGAAGCTCGGAACAACTGACGCTCAAACGGGTTCTAGTCTTGGTCCTAAATGGAGGCAGCCACAATGAACATTGTCGGGCAACAGGTTTTATCTGATCCAGGCGGCATAATGACAGTCGAATGGGTCGCAGAAGGCGGCGACGTGATTTCTGTCCGTCTGGAAAGCTCGCCGGACGATCTAGGCGTCGATGCCGCCGTGGCAAAGGCGAAGGCCCTGATGGTGCAAGTGGCCACATTCGGTGACGTCGAGAGCGACAGGGCCGATGAACCTGACGTTATCGGCTCGCCTGCCGTTGAATCATTGCGGAGTGCTCGTAGCGCCAAGGACACCGGTACGTTGGAAGAGCAGCTCGACGAAGGATTGAAGAACTCCTTTCCCGCCAGCGATCCACTTTCCGCCACTGGAAGTTCTATCATCACCGGACGGGCGGGATCTCCCGACACAGACACGTGATCCCCCAGACAGTGCAAAAGATCGTACTCAAAGGACAATCGCACAGCCGTAGCCGAAGCAAGCGCAACCGGCCCCGTGCGCCTATTCTCACCTAATGCAAGAATGAATCTATCCGTTTTCTATCGTTTGCCGTCGCGCGGCGGTTGATGATGGTGCGTCCGCGGCCATCCTTCATGATGTAGCGGCCATTCACAATCTCTTCGGTAATGCCGCCTTGGTGGCGAACGCCGACATCCTGCCCATTTGCCTTTGCGTTCCCACGACCGGAGCTGTTGGACTTCGAATTCCCACCGCTGTTGCCGCCAGCATTCCCACCTCCGCTGCCGCCACCACTCCCGCCATTTCCGCCCCCGCCTCCATTACCATTGCCAGCGAAGGCGCCCGTCTTGACGACCGCAAGCCCGGCGCTGGACATTTCGAGGCTGTAGGGCAAAGAGATGGCGAGGATGCAGACTGCCGGCCAGAATGCTGTCAGGATCATCCGACGCGTGATCATAGTGTCTCCACGGCTTTTCGTACGCAAAACGCACTTAGCGCGGTGGGCAACGAACTGCCTTTGCCCCTGACTGAGACCCACAGTCAAACTCGCACCAGCCAAAAAAACGGCTCCCTGAGGAGCCGGTGAGGTAGTCAAGGAGCCATGGTCAGGGTCGATTCTGGCCCCGGTTGTCTGCATTTGAAAGCATGCGAGGCTAGAAATTCATCGATTGTCGCTCCGGCGTGCGGAGCTTCTAAGAGAGGTATGGTGGCGCTAATGGTTCCGCTATGGGACTTCAGTCCCAATGCTCGCCGCAAAGGTCTTAGTCTTACTTCGGTTGTCCGGTCGCTGGGTTTCCCGTTTTTTCCTCGGACGCAGTTTGGATCCTCTCGCGCAAATGCCTTTAGGAGTTGCAAAACCTCAGGCCAGAGATCTGAACGGTCGCGTAAACATCGACTACCTTCTCTCGTGGTTGCGTCAGTCCGCTGCCGACAAGGTTCGAGAGGCGTTGCGGACCTCGCCCTGTACCGCGTTGTCGGCGTCCAATCCCCCATGGCTCGATGCGTAAGATTTTCAGTATCCGATATAGCGATCCACTCCGGCAAAAGGACCGGCCTGAGCAGTTGCACGCCTAACTTTTTTGACGGCTTTTGCCTGCCGGCACGCAGCGCTGGGGTTACATTCAGCTCACGGGCAGCCATGTTACGCTGGAATGACGCGCAGAGGCTTCGAACCGGTTAGTTATGGTTGTCGAGATGATGCGAAATGTCGACGAAGATGTTCGGTGTGAAGGCGGGCGTTCAGGCAGGGCGCGTTCCAGTTGGTCTCGGACAGCGTTTCATAGGCCAGGATACGAAGGGGAAAGCTTTCCTGGTGCGGTCGGCTCGCCACAAGCGCCGACAAGAAAGTCAGCTGGTGGTCTCTATGGATATCGCCTGGAAACGGGAGAAGGCTAGTTTCGGGTGACAGGGAGCGAGCCAAACCCGAAAGCGAACTGTTGACGGCCGAATGCCCGGCAAGATCGAGACCGACCGCCTCAAAGCCTAGCCAGAAGGTTTCCTCCACCCCAAGCAGCGCATGAGCCTGATTAGCTTCCGACCGGACTTTTGCGACGCTTTCTGCCGAAAAGGCGGGCGGGCGCCCCTCAGTCACGATCGCCACGAAAACTCGCTCGCCTTCCGCGGCCAGACGCGCAATCGTTCCGCCTGCACCTAGCACCTCGTCGTCGGGGTGAGGTGCGATCACCAGGGTTCGACCGAACGAGAGCGGAATAGGCTGTGCCGGAGCCTTGCTTGCTTCATCGCGCGTGTTCATCGACGGTCTGCTTCCACGGCTCCAGGGTGGAGGCACCGTATCGCTCGGCAAGATGACGCCGCGCCTCCTTAAGATGCTTATCGTTTCGCTTTTCGCCGGAGATCAAGGTCAGCGCGGTCAGGAAAAGGATGCGGGTATCCAGCCTTAGGCTGACATGATCGACATACCAGACGTCGAGCGCGAGTCTTTCTTCGTTCGACAGTCGAGTGTGCCGTTGACCTGGGCCCAGCCGGTGATGCCCGGCAGTACCCGGCAACGCACCCGTCCGAAACTTGACGATAGAAAAGGGTTTCGCCCCGATGCCGGCACGCAACTGCCGTACCCGCCGCGTAAGCAGGATCGCCCACCGGTTTAATATAAGCACGTGATGAAATAAGGCGCTTCTCCACCGGGGGCATGTGTTTGATTAACTGCGAGGCCCGCCTTTGATATCTTGCAAGGTCGCTCACCCCGTTTTCCCGTGGGGCGCAGCGACCGCTTTCGATTCGGGTGAGCCCCGGAATCTCAGGAAGATCGAGAACACGACGATAACGGCTGTCGAAAGGAACTCACTTTGCCAGTTCTGGAAAGACTCGAACCAGAACTGCGCGCTGACGAGATGCTCGGCAACCGAGGCCGCTGGCTGTCCGTGCATCAAGGCTTCGGCATTTGCAGCCTCGCTGCTGTAGAGGAGATGGAGGACGAAGGTCAGGAGGAAAAGAAGACCGAGAGCAAGGCCCAATGAGTAGGAATATAACCACTTCGCGAAACCGCCGACGCGTACCGGCCACGGAGCTTCCGTGTCATCCGGCTTCAGTTCAGGGCCTTCGTCCTGTTCCGCCAGTTCGTCGGGGTCCTTCGATTCGGCTGAGCCGCGCTGATACAGGAAAGCTGTGAGCATCACATAGGCCGACATTTGCAGGAACTCCGATTCCCAGTTTTCAAAAAGCGATGAGAAGAAGTGTCCAGATTTTGCGTAAGCGGCCAGCCCGATCTGAGCCGAACGGTGATCGGCGAGCTCGCGTGCATAAACGCTCCATCCGCTGAATAGCATTCCCGCAACTGTGGCGAGCCACAGAGCGACTAAGACAATGGAGAGCCCGTTATCCCTGAGAAAGCGCATTTTTTCTCCCCTTTAGGCGTGACGCGACTTGCATGTAACTGCGCACTGCTCATCCTGTTCCAGAGATAGCGTTTCAGCTCTGTGTTATAATGCAATCATCGCAACGGCTGCGAACGCGATCACTGCAGTGGCTCCCCATCCGACGGCCAGCATCGCTCGCAACGCCGTGAACACCTTCATAAGATCCCTACTGCTGACCACCATCATCATTGCTGCCATGATCGGCACGGTGGTGCGCGACCTCTTGGGTATAGTGCCTGGGAGCAAGGCTGATTTCCGTCGCGCGCCGGATGGAAGCATCGAGCTCGTCCATGCCGCCAAAAAACAGCAGCCCAGCCGCTGGCAAAGGGCTGGATACTGACGCGATCATGGCCCTCACCCGTGGCGATGTCGCGAGCTCCAGGGAGACCATCGACCCGGGCTTTGGGGTCATCGTGCCTTGAAGCCTGCCGGCGGCTATCGATTCCTGGAGATCTACCTGTTTGGAGGTCCCGCAGATTCTGTTTCAAAATACGCGGAGATGCACTTGGAGCAGCCGAGCGGTGATCTTGGAAGTTTCACCAGAGATCCCATCTGGGCGGAGCTTTCAAAGCAGATCGCAACTGGGACAATCGCCCTGACAGCTACTGAGTGGCAAAGCTCAGGTTCTTGGCGGATGAATCTCTAGAGGGCTTTAATGCCGGACCGCTAATTTGCATTCGACCATTTAAAGGCCTATATTTTGGTCCAAACGGGGACCCGACCTATGAAGCTCTCGCAACAAGTCAAACCGATCAGCTATCTTAAGGCGCATGCACCCGAGATCGTTCGATCGCTCGCCGAAAATCGGGAGCCCGTCGTGCTCACCGTCCATGGCGAAGCGAAAGCGGTGCTCCAAGACGTCACGGTGTACGAGGAAACCCAAGAGACAATCGCCCTCCTGAAGGTGTTGGCGCTGACAAACAAGCAGGTCGAAGCGGGCAAGCTCCGTCCTACATCTGAAGCGTTCAAACGAATCCGGCAACGCGTGTCCGGGACCTGATGTCTTACAGAGTTCTATTCTCCGAAGACGCGGAACAGGACATCGAGGATCTCTATCGCTTCATCGCCGGCCGCGAGGGGGTGGAAACTGCCGAGCGAATACTTGGTGAACTCGAAGCTGCAGCTTCGAGCCTTGAGGACATACCTGCTCGCGGAAATGTGCCCAAAGAACTCGCGCCGGTTGGGATCACAGAATATCGCGAGCTACACCATAAACCTTGGCGGATGATCTACCGAGTCGTGGGCTCGGACGTGATCGTCTATTGCGTCGCCGATGGGCGGCGAGACATGCAGTCATTCCTCGAAAGCCGTCTGTTCCGAGCCACAAACTGAGTCCGTGTTGACACTGCGCTACGCTCTTCTGACTGCCTTTTTTCGGGCGCGTCAATCAACGACGTCGACCAGAAGGCGTGGCTTGTCGATGTGTTCGCCCGCATCGCCGATCTTCCCGTCTCCCGCCTGCACGAACTGCTGCCTTGGCAATGGAAGTCGAACAAAGGGACGACTATTGCGGCGACCGCGTAAACAGCTCCCGGAACAACGCTTGCGAACGCTCCAAGCCTTCATCGGTCAGGACCAATGACTTCGACTTGTTGACCGGGTCCCCGATCATGCCCTTCTTGTGAAGCCGATCCGTCGCTGCCCAGTCGAAGCCCTTCCAGGCACAACGCTCGTTATGCAGCGTCAGCCACAACAGCGCCAAAACGGCATCGTCGATCCTGTCCTCATCGATCTCCATGAACCGACATTACCACGCGCGGCGCTCAAAATCCCGCGGCCCTGCTCGGATGGATACGATACTCCGCATGTTTCATGCAGAAAATGCCCCGATCAGCGGGCCAAATGAAAGGTGGGGGTCCCTACGGGCTTACATTCAAATCCGCCCTTCCAAATCAACGAGCCGAATCTCAGACTTAAATCACGCCGATAAAAGGTGAGGAGTTCGTGGCGCTCACGAAAGTCCATTCGACTGCGGCCTTTGCCGGATGCTTAGCAATCTTCGGCACATCATCAATGTGCGCAGAGAGTTGGGGTGACGGGCCGCGCCTTGATGGGCGAACCCGCGGCCCTTGCAGTTTTTGAGGGCTAGGATGCGCAATCGCTTTACGCACGGTGGCGCTCATCACGCGACAAACACGTCCCGCGTTGCCGGCTTTGTACATCCTACGGCGGGCGTATCAGAGTGGGGGGTAGGCGTAGATTTCATCACCAATTGGTGCTATTTGTAAGTACCACAATCAGGAAACCAAACGATGCGATCGACTATCAACCTCGACGACACGCTCATGGAAAGGGCTAGGTTCCTAACCGGCACGAAAGAAACCGCCGCTTTGGTCCGCCAAGCGTTGGAGACGCTTGTTCGTGTTGAGTCGGGAAAACGCCTCATCGCGCTCGGGGGAACTATGCCGGATGCGGGGGCAGCCCCACGCCGCCGGAGCGCAGCGGCCAAGTGATACTTGCTGATACCTCCATCTGGATTGATCATTTTCGACATGGCGATGCGGAGTTGCGTAGGATTATTGAGGACGATCATCTCCTCTGCCATCCGGCCGTGATTGGTGAATTGGCACTTGGCAGCCTTCGGGACCGGGGTAGCGTGATAGCTTTCCTGGCGGCTCAACGTGAAGCGTTCGTCGCAACGCACGACGAAGTCATGATGATGATTGATCGCCACGCCATTTTCAGTATGGGCATTGGCTACACGGATGCCCACTTGCTGGCCTCAATTCTCCTTGATCCGCGAGCGGCCTTGTGGACCAGAGACAAGCGTCTGCGGGCAGCGGCAGAAAAGGCGGGGGCTTTACTGCATACCCCTGCCAATTCGCGGAACTAAATGCTGAATCCAAACGATAGCCGTTGCTCATGCTCGTCTGTGGTTGAGCCGCCAGAGCGCAGAGTTCCGCTCGATAAATTATGAACATCCGGCTGGTTCTCGCCGCCTAGAGCCGGCTCGTCCTAGACGCGCTACGCGCGATGAGGAAGGTGAAGAATCGACCCAATCCTGACCTCCACTTCGCCAAGGAAAATCAGGGGTGTGGAAACTTGCCATATGGCGCGCCCGTCGGACCGGCGTGATTGCGGCAAGGAGGGGACGTCGCCCCGCCCAGCGCGAGGCCTGCTCGCTCTAGCGTCTGGTCGCTCCGCGGCCGTTGAATGGAAATCGCTATGAAGCCCACGGGCAGACTTTAACCCTCCGCGCCTGAGCATCATCCAAATTTACAGAATCACCACAGGACGGTGGTCGTCGAACGAGTTTTCAGCAGCCTATTAATGTGTAACTTGGGAAGCTGCCGACATCAATTCCTCAGGAATCGGTGCCCTGAACGTATTGAGGCCAGCCTCCAGAACTTCAGTGAAGCTCCAGCGTACGATGCCCCCTCGGTCGATCAGGAACTGACCGACAAGCTGCCCCTGGCTGGAAGCCATCGCCTGCTGATCGGCTTCCGTAATCTCATATCCTTCCTTCTTGTTGAGAAACTCGTCCATTGCCATGACATCCATAGGCTCGGGCAACTCGCCCGGGAGATGGACCCGTATCGCCATGACCGTGCCCATCCCGACCTCGCGCAAGCCGAAAGCACGGTGCGAGGCCCGCTCCGGGTCGGATGCGGTGAGAAGATCGGGCGCCGGGTGGTAACGGAAATAGAGCCGCGCCCGCTCGACTGGCGTAATGACGACTGCTAGGCATTCGACGCCTTTCTCACGCAGAGCCGGCTTAAGTTGCGCCATCGCCGCGACATGGCGCCGGCAGAACGGACAATGTAGGCCGCGAAACATACCGAGCAACAACGGGTTACGGCCTCGAAAATCATCGAGCGCGATCTTGCCGTCGCGCGATATCGCATCGAGCACTATATTCGGGGCCTGGTCGCCCGGCTGCAGCGGGCGGTCGACACTACTCGTGGACATGGACTACCTCCTCGCCCCGGATCAGTCAGGAAAAGGCAGCACATCCAGCTTCGGCGTTGGGCCTATGCTGGGGACGCAAAACTTCCTGCGCCAGAGCAAAAATAGCGTTCGGCCTCCGCCATCTTGTCGAAGGTCGTGATTACGCACTGCAAGCCCATCATAACACGAAAAGAGCATCCGCGGGTCGCCCGCTAGCCGTCTCGCGCGCCGCGGTAAACTGTGGGTCGTCTCATCCGTGCCACCGGACGATACAGCGGCGAGACCGATTTGGATCTTCCACATACGCACGTCCTAGCGGTGTTCAACGTCTTGAAACTTGGGCGGCCCCGATGTGACTGGACACGAAATGTGGTGAATAACCCCAGACGAGCGCACGCCCGAATGCTCTTAAGCTGAAAGTCAGTTTTCGACCTCGTTTATGACGTTAAGTCTGCAACGACCAAGGTCGTCAACGGGGTCGGATCGCCACACTCGCAATGTCAGACGATGGCGCTGCCTGCACGTTCCGATCGGAAGGCCGAAAACCACCCGAGACGATCGGAAGCCGGCAACATGCCGCCCAGACGGGGATGTCGACTCTTTTCCCTCGCCATGATGTGAGTCGAACCTTAGCCCACCGACAACTTCGAACGATGAATCTCACAGAGCGCGCCCCAGCCCCAAGCGACGTAGCGCTCTGGGATCAGCCTGCGGCTGGATCAGGCTCGGAACCGCGAGAACCTCTTCATTTACGACCTCGTGATCGGCCCGGCGCGGTAGGTAATCCCTTTTTGAAATTACAAATAGCTAAGTTGAGGTAGGAAGCTGTTGGGGGAGTACCCGTTCGCTGTAGGGCTCAAGTCTTAGGTGGCCCGCCAATGGTCTGAGGTCAATTGCGGTAGAAACCAATCGCCGCATATTCTGTTTTCAACCAAGGCGTTACCGCCTCAGCGCCACGGTCACATACATGGCTCGGCTGGAGCTCAAAAGAACAATGAGGCCGCTCGGGGAAACTATGATGCAGGTAGACTTACCGAAAATTGTCCCTCCCACTCGCCAGACTAGATACGAGCAGAGCAGTGATGAATGCCAAGAAGCTCTCAAAGAGGCGTTCGGCGCCTTCGCCGCTTACTGTACGGCGGCGGGCTGGTCCGACGATGAGGTCGCCGTCGCATTGATCGAGATCGCTGATGAGCATCTTTGCTCTCTTGCCATTTTGGCTGACTTCTCCGGCGTTGTCCTTGCCCCAAACCTTACTAGGGGTCCGAAAGCAGAAGGAACCTCAGCATGAGCAATGCGGCCCTGTTGCACCTGATGAACGAAGAAGAAATTCCTGCATTCGTGGCAAACGTGATCGAGGCTGGGTGCCACATCAACTCTGTGGGGCACAACATGTACGTGATTTGCGACGACGAGGAACAGGAGGCCGTCATCGAAGAGCTCAACCGCATCTGCGAGAAGTACGGCGACCGAGACTCAATCCGGCGGGAGATTGTAAATTACCTATGGTCGATCGGCTGATACGTAGAGATCGCCTCTGAAGGCACGGGCACTAGGGGCTGCCTAGCGAATATTGACGCCCCGCCGCAGCGATGTACGCTGCCCGTCATGTCCCTCACCACCGCTTTCATCTCTGAGCTCGTTTGGGCGGACAACCAGGTCGAACACCCAAGCCCGGTATTCGCGCGCCGCCCTTCTAATGCAAGACAGGCTTGCAGCAATCGCCAGATTCCGCCCCCACCATCGCCGCAAGTCAGCCCAGCGCGTGGCTTGCCAGCCCGTAGAGGTTCGGTCCAGGTACTACGACCGCTGCGCATTTGCCCCGCCGGGACATTGCGAGCACTGTGTCGAAGACGGTCAGGCCGGATTGCGAGAGGGATGTGGCGAAAGTGCCGGTCTCGACTGGTGTGTCGAGCCGCAAAAAATGACCTTCGTGGGTGGAGACATGTTGCCGGATCACTGCGACGGCGTCCGCATCAGTTTCTGCCACGACCGGGCCAATGACATGCCCCCTGCCGAAAGGACGGCAAAGTGCGAAAGCGCACAGCCGACCGCCGCGAACCAAGCCGTAGCCTATGGATTGTGCAAAGAGCTTGCCGATCAGCGTCGCCCTCGAAACACCGAATGCCCCTGCATCCAGCTCGACGACCGCGGCGAGGTCCTCCCCTTCCAGTCGCCGGACCACCGGCTGCTCCGTTGGCGTAACAGAGTCGGTCGGCCGGCGGGCAATGCCCTGGCATTGGTATATGGTCCGTATAGGCTCAAAACCGAGCGAATGGTAGAGGCGGCGGGAGGCCCTCGTCGCATTGAGCCTCAGATCGCGTCCCTGGCAATCCGAAAGCACGTGGCCCATGAGCCAACGCCCAGCGCCGTTTGTCTGCAGCCGCGGCGAAGTAATCACCATGCCTATGGTCGCGAAATCATCACCGTGCGGAAACCACATGGCCGAACCTGTCAGCCTGCCGATTTCATCAAGCGCCACATAGCCGCGGCCGACCTCGCGCAGGAGTTGCAAGTCCTCGGCGCGAAGCGGCCATCCGACGGAAACCGACAGGGCGTGCAGTTGCTCGAGATCGGCGCTTTCGATCCCGGCTATGCGCATTTCGAAACTGTCAATGACTTTGGATTCGGATGTCGGTGTGTCCACTCCTTGCCTCCCGTCCCTGCCGGCGTCTTGTCTCGTCCCGCTTTCCAACCGGCCCGCGGCCAAAACCTTTACCCGTTAGACTAGGACGGTGCGCTCGATACAATTCACTTGAGAGGCCGTCTGACGCAACACAATCCTCCAAATCCGACGCGCTTTCGGCATGTAAAGCCTGGATAGGCTTCTAAAGTACTGGGCATGATCGACGGCGCCGACCCCAGCGAACCGGGATGCTGTGAGGACAAGAATGCAGGCAGTGGAAATCCTCGAAAAGCTCGTCGGCTTCCCCTCCGTCGTCAGCACCCCCAATAGTGACATCGTTGCCTGGATCCGCGGCTATCTGCAAAACCACGGCATCGCCGTCACCCTGCTTCCCGGCCCGGAGGGCGATCGGTCTAACCTGTTCGCCACGATCGGTCCGAAAGAGGTGCCGGGCTATATACTTTCGGGTCACATGGACGTCGTTCCGGCGGCCGAAAGCGGCTGGACGGGCGATCCCTTCCGTCTGCGTCAAGAGGCGGGCCGACTCTATGGGCGGGGCGCCACCGACATGAAGGGTTTCTTGGCCGCCGCCCTCGCCGTCGCGCCAAAGCTCGCCGAGATGCACCTGCGCCGGCCGCTGCACCTCGCCTTCTCCTATGACGAGGAGGCGGGCTGCCGCGGCGTGCCACACATGATCGCGCGCCTGCCGGAACTCTGCGCGGCGCCGCTAGGCGCAATCATCGGCGAGCCGAGCAGCTTACACGCGATCCGCGCCCACAAGGGCAAGGCCGCCGCCAGACTTACGGTCAAGGGTCGTTCCGGCCATTCGTCGAGGCCCGACATGGGACTGAATGCTATCCATGCCATTGCGAGCGTCTTAGCCCGGGCGGTCGCCGAAGCCGACCGACTGGCCCGGGGTCCTTTCGAGTATGTTTTCGAGCCGCCCTACTCCTCTCTGCAGATCGGCACGGTGAAGGGCGGCCAGGCGGTCAACATCATCCCGGACACCTGCGAGGCCGAGTTCGAGGCACGGGCGATTTCCGGCGTCGATCCGGCGGAACTGCTCGCGCCGATGCGAGACGCGGCCGAGGCGCTGTCGGAACGCGGCTTCGAAGTGGAATGGCAGGAACTGAGCTCCTATCCGGCACTTTCGCTCGGCCCCGATGCGCCGCTTGCGCGGCTGCTGGAAGAATTGACCGGTCTCGAGTCTCTCCCGGCCGTCAGCTACGGCACCGAGGCGGGACTTTTCCAACGGGCTGGCATCGACGCGATCATCTGCGGCCCCGGCGAGATCGGCCGCGCCCACAAGCCCGACGAATTCATCCTCGTCGATGAGCTCCTGGCCTGCCAGGCGATGATCGAGCGGCTCGGCGAATGTTGCCGCGCCTGAGGCATGAAGAAGGAGACGCGTGATGACCTTCCTCTTCAATTCCGACGCAAAACGCGGTGCGATTTTCGCCGAAGCCTTTTCGCGTGAGCTTGCGGACGTTCCTTTCGCCAAGGATGCGGCGGCGGTCGATCCGGATGCGGTGCGCTACCTGATCACCTGGACGGTTCCCGAAGATCTCTCGCGCTATCGCAACCTTGAAATCCTCTTCTCGATTGGCGCCGGCGTCGACCAGTTCCGCATCGAGGCCGTGCCGCCGCATGTGAAGGTCGTGCGCATGATCGAGGACGGCATCGTCCGGATGATGCAGGAATATGTGACACTTGCCGTGCTCGCGCTTCATCGCAACCTGCCGGCCTATCTGGACCAGCAGCGCAGCGAACATTGGCGGGCCATTTCACCGGTTCAAGCGTCGGAACGCCGCATCGGCGTACTCGGCCTCGGCATGCTCGGCACCGCGGTGCTCGAACGATTGCAGCCCTTCGGCTTTCCGCTATCCGGCTGGAGCCGCAGCGCGCGCCAACTCGAGGGTGTCAGATGCCTGCACGGTACTGACGGTCTCAACCATCTGTTGGGCTATACCGACATCCTCATCTGTCTACTGCCTTTAACCGACGAGACGCGCGGCTTTCTCAATGCCGCCCTCTTCACCAAGCTCCCGACCGGTGCGGCGCTCGTTCATGTCGGCCGCGGTCCGCAGCTCGATCACCAGGCACTTCTCGAGGCAATCGACACCGGCCATCTCTCCGCCGCCGTCATCGACGTCACCGACCCCGAACCGCTGCCAACGGGTCATCCCCTCTGGAGCCACCCGAAAATCCTGCTGACGCCGCACATAGCAAGCGTCACCCAACCAGAAACAGCCGCCGAGGCCGTGATCGAGAACATCAAGCGTCATCGGGCCGGACTTGATCCCATCGGGCTCATCGATCGCCGCCGCGGCTATTAAGCTCTCAATCCTAGGAAAGGAAACCCATGTCCCTCTTGAAGAACATCGACACCAATCCCTCTTTCCCGCCGCGCGAGTCCGGTCCGCTTCCGGAACGCCTGATCTCCGGCAGTCCCTCCTTCAAGACCTGGGCTCAAGACGTGGCACGGGGAGAGATGATCCATACAGGCGTCTGGGAGGCAACCCCCGGAGAGACGCGCTCGATTAAGGGCGAGACATTCGAATTCTGCCATATCCTCTCCGGTGTCGTCGAACTCACGCCGGAAGGCGGCAGGCCGGTCGTCTACAAAGCCGGTGACAGCTTCGTCATGAAGCCGGGGTTTGTCGGTGTCTGGAAGACGATCGAGACCGTACGTAAGATCTACGTAACGGTCATGTAGTGCCCGCAGCGCGATCCGATCGAGGGCCCCTTGATACAGGCCTATCTCCCTCAACCGGCATCCTCGCCCACCACGGCACGCTCGCGGCTTTCTGGCGTGTCGTCGCTGCTCGAGCCCGGCAATCGCTTTCTCGTGCCCCTCGGATTGCTCCAGCGCATCGCCGATACGTCACCGACCGGCCATCTCATCCTCCGAAGATTTCGCTGTCTCGTCACCGAAAACGTAATTTTCCGCCGTCGCCGCATCGCCACTCGATGCATGCTGCTCGCGTTCTTCCGGTAGCCTCGCATGAGCTTATCCGAGGACCCGCTATGACTCTCAGCTTTGACCCCGACACTCTTCCCCTGCCCGTAGGGCACTTCATCGGCGACCGGCTGATCCCTGCCGAGGGCGCTATCGACATGCATCGCCCGTCCGACGGCAGGGCCTATGCGGGCTGCCCGCTCGCGGGTGAGGCACTCGTCGACCGCGCCGTCGAAACCGCCAAGAATGCGCTGAAGACGAGCAACTGGGGCGGCGTGCGTCCGCGCGAACGCACAGTCGTGCTGCAGCGCTGGGCCGACCTGATCGAAAGCGAGGCGCAAACCCTCGCCAAGCTCGAGGCGCTTTCCTCGACCCGACCGGTCCGACACCTGATCGCCGGCGATATCGCCGTCAGCGCCGAGCAGATCCGCTTTTTCGCGGAATTCGCCGACAAGGAAGGCAGCGACCTCGTGCCGACTGATGACAACAATCTCGGCATGGTGATGACCGAGCCCTATGGTGTCGTAGGCGCCATCACTCCGTGGAATTTCCCCGTTTCGATGGCCGCCTGGAAGCTCGGCCCCGCGCTTGCCGCGGGCAATGCCGTCGTCTTGAAGCCCTCCGAAATGACGCCATTTTCGACCGTCTATCTTGCCGAGCTTGCAATCCGCTCCGGCCTGCCGGCCGGTCTCGTTAATATCGTGCTGGGCGACGGTCCGGTGACCGGCACTGCCCTCACCGGCCATCCGGACATCGCCAAGGTCAGCTTCACCGGCTCGACCGGCGCCGGCTCGGCCATCATGGCCAATATCGCCCGCACCGGGGTCAAGCCCATGACGCTTGAACTCGGCGGGAAGAGTCCTCAACTCGTATTCGCCGACGCGGACCTCGACAAGGCTGCCGCCGCGATCGCCCAGAGCATGCTTTCGAATGCCGGCCAGGCCTGTGTTGCCGGCTCCCGTCTGATCGTGGAGGAAAGCGTTGCTGCGCCGCTCGCCGAGGCGATCGTCACGCACATGAAGGCGGCGAAGCCGGGTCCGACCTGGGATGAGGCGAGCGAGTACTCGCCGATCATCTCGAAGCGCCAGTTGAACCGCATCCACGGCATCGTTGAGGCTGCCGTTGCGGCGGGCGGCGAATGCCTGTTCGGGGGCGCCCCAATGGATGCGCCAGGCTATTTCTATCAGCCGACGTTGATGGCCGTGCGCGACAGCTCCTCGCCAGCGATTACCGAAGAAATCTTCGGTCCTGTCCTGACCATGCAGACCTTCGCCGACGAAGAGGAGGCACTGGCACTCGCCGATCACCCGACCTACGGCCTGGCCGCCGGCCTCTTCACACGCGACCTGTCGCGCGCGCTGCGGCTGACGCGGCGACTCCAGGCAGGCACCGTCTGGATCAACCGTTACAATCGTTCACGCGACCACATCCTGCCGACCGGCGGCTATAAGCGCTCCGGCATCGGCAAAGATCTCGGACGCGAGGCCTATCACGCCAACCGCAAGAGCAAGAGCGTGCTCATCAGCCTATAGGGAGGCCTCCATGAAATCCTATTCGATCGCACTCATCCCCGGCGACGGCATTGGCCAGGACGTAACGGATGCGGCCTGGCAGGTCCTTTCGACCGTCGCCAGGCACTCCGGCTTCTCGCTCACCGGCACGCCCTTTCCCTGGTCCTGCGCCTTTTACAAGGAAACCGGCGCGATGATCCCGACGGACGGCATAGAGATCTTGCGCCGCTTCGATGCGATCCTGCTCGGCGCCGTCGGTTGGCCCGCGGAAGTGCCAGATTCCGTCTCACTGCACGGCTTGCTCCTGCCGATCCGCAAGGCCTTCGTGCAATATGCCAATATCCGCCCGCACCGGCTGCTGCCGGGCGTCCAAGGTCCGTTAAAGGCGGACAATTTCGACATCCTCTGCATCCGCGAGAACACCGAAGGCGAATATTCCGGCGCCGGCGGCCGCGTGCATCAGGGAACGGGCGATGAGGTCGCGGTCGAGACCTCGATTTTCACGCGCACGGGCGTCGAACGGATCCTGCGCTTCGGCTTCGAGCAGGCGCGACAACGCCGGGGCAAGCTCGCTTCGGTGACCAAATCCAACGCCCAGAAATACTCCATGGTGTTCTGGGACGAGATTACGCGAGAGCTCGCCGCCGAATACGCGGATGTCGAGGTGACGAGTTACCACATCGATGCGATGGCCGCCCGCATGGTCATGGCGCCCGAGAGCCTCGATGTCGTGGTCGCCTCGAACCTCTTCGGCGACATCCTGACTGATCTCGGTGCCGCCATACAGGGCGGGCTCGGCTTTGCGGCTTCCGCCAACATCAACCCCGATCGAAGCGCCCCGTCGATGTTCGAGCCGGTACACGGCTCCGCACCCGATATCGTCCATCTCGGGATCGCCAACCCCATCGCCGCCATATGGTCCGGCGCGATGATGCTGGACCACCTCGGAGAAAGTGAAGCCGCGCGCATTGTCATGACCGCGCTCGAAAGAACGACCGCCGGCGGGATCGGCACCGTGCCGGGCAAAGACAAAACCGAAACGATTAAGGCGGCGGTGCTTGCCGCGCTCAACTGATCTTTAGAGGAGAGAAATCATGAAGTTGAACGACAGGGAACTTTTCCGGCAAGAGGGCCTCATCGACGGAGCCTGGCTGGCCGCAGCCTCGGGTAAGATCGTCGACGTTTTCGACCCCGCTAGCCGGACGCGCCTCGGCACCATTCCGGACATGAGCGAAGAGGAAACGCGCTCCGCCATCGAAGCCGCCAATGCCGCCTTCGGACCGTGGAAGAAGAAGACGCATGCCGAACGGGCCGCATTACTTGAGCGCTGGTATGCGCTGATGATCGAAAACCTCGAGGATTTGGCTCTGCTCTTGACGATGGAACAGGGCAAGCCGCTCGACGAGGCGCGCGTCGAGATCCGTTACGGCGCTTCGTTCGTCAAATGGTTCGCCGAGGAGGCTCGTCGCATCGGCGGCCACACCATTCCCTCTCCGACGGCCGATCGGCGCATCGTCGTTCTGAAAGAGGCGGTCGGCGTCTGCGCGATCGTGACGCCGTGGAATTTCCCGAACGCAATGATTACCCGCAAAGTGGCACCTGCCTTGGCGGCCGGCTGCACGGTGGTGATCAAGCCCTCGGAGTTCACGCCCTTTTCAGCGCTCGCCCTCGGAGTTCTGGCAGAGCGCGCCGGCATTCCCGCAGGCGTGATCAACATCGTCACCGGCATGCCGACCGCAATCGGCAACGAGTTCATGGCGAACGAAACAGTACGCAAGATCTCCTTTACGGGCTCGACGCGCGTCGGCTCTCTCTTGATGAGAGGCGCGGCCGACAGCGTCAAGCGCCTCTCGCTCGAACTCGGCGGGAATGCCCCCTTCATCGTCTTCGACGACGCCGACCTTGATCTGGCGGTCGAAGGCGCGATCGCGTCCAAGTTCCGCAATGGCGGCCAGACCTGCGTCTGTGCAAACCGCATCCTGGTGCAGGCCGGCGTCTATGACGCCTTTGCAGAGAAGCTCGGCGCACGCGTTAACGCAATGAAGGTCGGCCCCGGTACGGAACCCGGCATCGCGATCGGACCGATGATCAATGACGCGGCGATCGACAAGATCGACCGCCACGTCGAGGACGCGCTTGCCAAGGGCGCGAAGCTTGCGGCGCGCGGCAGGTCGGTGCCGGAGGGGAGACAATATAAGGCCCCGATCGTGCTCACGGGCGCCACCACCGAGATGCTGCTTGCCAGCGAAGAGACCTTCGGTCCAGTCGCACCGCTCTTCCGCTTCGAGACAGAGGAGGAGGCAATCGCCATCGCCAACGGCACGCCCTTCGGCTTGGCTGCCTATTTCTACACTGAGAGCCTGAAACGCTCGTGGCGTGTGGCGGAAGCACTCGAATTCGGCATGGTCGGCCTCAACACCGGCGCCATCTCCACCGAAGTCGCCCCCTTCGGCGGCGTCAAGCAATCCGGCCTGGGCCGCGAGGGCGCCCAGGTCGGCATCGAGGAATATCTCGAGATGAAGAGCTTCCACATCGGCGGACTGGATTAATGCATGTTGCCCAAAAGTGTGCCGCGGCTTTTGGGACAACGGCAGGCACAAACAAGGGATCTACGGCGCGTCGCGTGATTCGATTGAACGCGACGCGCCGTAGGTCACGACGATCTTGGGTCGAATCGAAGCCTAAAACGTGATCGGCTCTGGGAGTAGAGCGCGATGCGCGCGAAAAGCCGCCCGTGTTTCTTCATCCCGCTCTCAAGCGCGCGCGAGGCGCTTCAGCTCTATTGCAAGACCGTTGCACACTTGACGCGGCACGCCAGGCTAGATCATCCAAACAAAGAAGGGCGCGGACCTGTCCGGTCCGCGCCCTTCTTCCTACCCCCGCGTTGTCTACTGGATCCTGTCCAGCATCTTGTAATACATGCCGACGAGCGGCAGGAACCAAGGCTTGCCGAAATGCCCGGGCACGGCCGGCCATTCGAGACCCTTCAGCGGGTTGCGGTCCGGCCGGTCGAGGATCGCATCCGCGATAATCATGCCGAGATGCGTCGAAAGCTGCGCCCCGTGGCCGGAATAGCCCATGGCGTACCAAACGCCGTCTTGATAACCGGCGCGGGGGAATCGGTCCTTGGTCATATCGACGAGGCCGCCCCAGCAGTAGTCGATCTCGACATTGGCGAGTTGCGGAAAGATCGCGGTAAGGCTCGCCTTGAGGATCGCGCCGCTTTTTTCGTCCGAACGCTGGTCGGATGTCGCCGAGAAGCGCGCGCGGCCGCCGAAGATCAGACGGTTGTCGGGCGAGAGCCTGAAATAGTTACCGATGTTCATCGACGTGACACAGGTGCGGCTACCCGGCATTGTCGCCCCGATCTCCGCCGCTGTCAGCGGTCGGGTGGCGATGATGAAGCTGCCGACGGCGATGATGCGGCGGCGGAAATAACCGAAGATCGAAGGCGTGTAGGCGCCGGTGGCGACAAGAACCGCATCCGCGGTGACGCTGCCGCGGGGGGTCTTCAATGTGTGCCGGCCGCCCGCCTGCCGATGCTCGGTGACGGCCGCGCTCTCGAAAACCATGGCGCCATGGCGCGTAGCCGCTTCGGCGAGGCCGACGACATACCGCCCCATATGCATCATCGCGCTCTTCTTCGAGAGCATTGCCCCGAAGAAGGGCGAGCCGACCTCCTGCTTCAGATCCTCGGCGCTGAGAAGCGCCGTATCGGGATCGACCTCCGCGTTGACCGCCTCGAAGTTGCGGGCGATCGCCTCGAAATGCTGGGGCTTCGAGGCAAGCTTCACTTTGCCGGCGCGGCGGAAGTTGCAGTCGATACCTTCTTCGGTGATCAGTGCCTCGATCGTGTCTACTGAATCGTCGAACGCCTTGTAGAGCGCAATCGCCCGCTCCCTGCCGAGTTCCGCCTTGGCCGCAAGATAGCTATGGGCGAGCCCGTTATTCAAGTGTCCGCCATTGCGGCCGGAGGCGCCCCAGCCGATCTTCTCGGCCTCCAGCACGACGACCTTCGCCCCGGCCCTGGCAAGCTGCCGGGCCGCACTGAGGCCGGTGAAGCCGCCGCCAACCACGGCGACGTCGTAATGGCCATCGACCGGGCCTTGCGCAGCTCCGGCAAAGGCCGGGGCCGTATCATGCCAGTAGGACAGGAACTTCATGGCGCACCGCCTTTTCTAAAGACCGACGACGCCCGGCAGGCCGGAGATGTCGGCTATCTCGACATAGCCGTAGTAGGGATTGGCGGGCTCATGACCGCGATTGACCCAGACTTTGTTCTTGATGCCGAGGTCGTGCGCCGACATTAGGTCGTAGCGGAAGGAGGACGAGCAGTGAAGAATGTCCTGCGGATCACAGCCGAGCATATCCAGCATGTATTCGAAGCCCTTAAAGCGCGGTTTGTAGGACTGCGCCTGCTCGGCGGTGTAGACCGCATGGAAGGGTGCGCCAAGCTTTTCGACATTCGACATGATCTGCGAATTCATTGCATTCGACAGGATCACCAGTGGGATCTCCTTGGCGACCTTGGCAAGCCCCGCCGGCACGTCCGCATGCGGCCCCCATGTCGGCACGCGCTCATAGACCATCTTCGCAGCTTCATCGCGGAATTTAATGCCGTTGCGCTTGCAGGTCCGTTCCAGCGAATTGTGCACCACCTCGGCATAGGGCTTCCAGGCGCCCAGGACCTCGTCCAAGCGGTAGGCCGCGAAATTCTTGATGAATTCAGCCATGCGCGCCTCGTCGAGCTGCTCCTGATAGAGGTCGCGGGCCGCTTCCGCCATCTGGAAGTTCGTCAGCGTGCCGTAGCAGTCGAAGGTGATGTATTTCGGACGGAACGTCGTCATGTGCGTATCCTTGAAAGAACGTGACCAGGTATTCTGTGAGGATCATAGGCGCTGCGACTCCCATCGCCTCGCCTGATTTGGCGGCGTTCGAAGCAGAATCTATCGTATCGAGCGCCGGCTTTGGCAGAAGGTTGTGTGGCCTGCCGGTGGTCAACGGCGTCTTCCGCCCCGGCGCCCTCCCAGCGCTCTTCCCCGCCAGCATAAGATGCGGCGACCGGCAGGTGCAAAGCTATAAGATACCGCGCAAGCCAAAGCCTTCAGACGATCTGCCGGCCGGCACTCCTTCAGACTTGCGGGCAGAAATTGAAGGAAATGCCATGCAGACAAGTCAGATCGATATTGCCGCCTTCGGACCTGAGCATCTGGAAGCCGCCGTCAAGCTATCCCGGCAGGCCGGCTGGCCACATCGCCTTGAAGATTGGCAGATGGCGCTGACCCTGAGCCAAGGCGTCGTCGCGATTGAGGGCGACCGGGTCGTCGGCACTGTACTCGTCACCCCTTACAAGTCCGACTGTGCAACGATCAACATGGTCATCGTCGACGAGGCCATGCGCGGCCGCGGCCTCGGTCGCAAGCTAATGGACGCCGCGTTGCGGCTAGCGGCCGATCGTCCGCTCAGACTCGTGGCAACGACTGAGGGCCTGCCGCTATACGAAAGGCTCGGCTTCCGCGAGACGGGTCGCGTGTTGCAGCATCAGGGCATCGTCGGAGCAATCGCCGAGCCTGGGCAAGCGGAACAGGCGGCCGCGGCCGACATCGAAGCGATCGTCGCGCTCGACCGCCTCGCCTTCGGCGCCGACCGTGAAGGGATGATTGCCTATCTCGGGAAGGTCGGCAACTTTGCGGTGATCCGCCGGGACGGGCGCGTTTGCGGGTTCGGCGGCATCCGCCCCTTCGGCCGCGGCGAGGCCATTGGGCCCGTCGTCGCTAAAGGTCTCGAAGACGCCAAGGCGCTCGTGGCCCACTTCATGTCCACGCGAACCGGCCGGTTCATCAGGCTCGATACCACTGCCGAGACCGGCCTTTCTCTCTGGCTTGCCGAGCAAGGACTCGCCCATGTCGGCGGGGGTATCGCCATGATGAAGCCCCCGATCCACCGCGCCGCCGACCCGGCCGCTACCACCTTCGCCCTCGCCAATCAGGCGCTCGGCTGATCCGGAGATCATCATGTACAGCAATTCCCTCATCGAACTCGATCGCGCCCACCTCATCCATCCGGTCGCCTCCTATCGCGGCCATGAAAAACTCGGCGTGCGCGTACTCGCCTCGGCAAAAGGCGCGACGGTCACCGACGCTTCGGGCAAGCAACTGATCGACGGCTTTGCCGGCCTTTGGTGCGTCAATGCCGGCTATGGCCACGAAGCGATCGTCGAAGCGGCCGCCCGGCAGATGCGCGAGCTTCCCTATGCGACGGCCTATTTCGGGCTCGGCTCCGAGCCCGCGATCCGCCTCGCCTCGGAACTCGCCGAGCGCGCGCCGGGCGATCTCAACCACGTCTATTTCACGCTCGGCGGCTCCGACGCCGTCGACAGCACGATCCGCTTCATCCGCTATTATTGGATTGCCCGCGGCCAGCCGCAACGCGATCAGTTCATTTCGGTCGAGCAAGGCTATCACGGCTCATCGACGGTCGGCGCCGGGCTGACGGCGCTGCCGGCCTTCCACGCCGGCTTCGGCATTCCCTTCGACTGGCAACACAAAATTCCGTCTCACTATGCCTACCGCAATCCGGTGGGAGAGAGCCCGCAGGCGATCATCGAGGCGTCGCTGGCCGCTCTCCGGCGCAAGGTCGGGGAAATTGGCCCCGAGCGTGTCGCTGCCTTCTATGCAGAGCCGATCCAGGGCTCGGGCGGCGTGCTGGTGCCACCCAAGGGCTGGATGAAGGCGATGCGCGAACTCTGCCGCGAGCTCGGCATCCTCTTCGTTGCAGACGAGGTGATCACCGGCTTCGGTCGCACCGGACCGCTCTTTGCCTCTACCGAGGACGAGATCGTGCCGGACTTCATAACCACGGCCAAAGGTCTCACGTCCGGCTATGTGCCGATGGGGGCCGTGTTCATGGCCGACCACGTCTATCAGACGATTGCCGACGGCGCCGGCGCTTCCGCCGTCGGCCACGGTTACACCTATTCGGCACATCCGGTCAGCGCCGCTGTCGGCCTCGAGGTGCTGAGGCTCTACGAGAACGGCCTTTTGGAAAACGGCGTCACGGCCGGTGCACGGCTGATGGAAGGTCTCGAAAGCCTGAGGGACCATCCCCTTGTCGGCGATGTGCGCGGCCGCGGCATGCTGGCCGCCGTCGAGCTCGTCGTCGACAAGTCGAGGAGGACCCCTTTGCCGGCGGCCGCGGAGCCGGCGCGCCGCATCTTCGACCGGGCCTGGGAAAACGGCCTCGTCATCCGCGCCTTCGCCAATGGCGTGCTCGGCTATGCGCCGCCGCTCTGCTGCACCGCCGCGGAGATCGACGCGATTGTCGAGCGCACCCGCCAAACATTGGACGAGACCTTGGAAGACCCGGATGTTCGCCAGGCTTTGAGGGCCTGATGGACGACTGACGCGATATATCGCGGAATCGCCATATTCGAAATTTTGTGCCGCGCCACGGCGCCCTTTCGGAGACTCCGGCGCGGCGCAACTGCCAAACTCAAATCAAGGAAGCGGCCGGATCCCAGCATATGCGGCCTTTCCAGCAAGAGCGGGGAAAACATCCCGCCGACGGGAACAGAATATTCTTCTTCATGAAGTCGGCGTTCCGACCTGGGACGCGAAAAAACTGGGGAATCGATGTGCACAAGAGCCTGCCCGAATTCAAATACATGACCTTCGACGTCGTCGGCACGCTGATCGACTTCGAGGGCGGCCTCAAGGATTGCCTCGCCGGCATCGCCGCCGAGGCCAGTGTCGCCATCGATGGTGAAAGGGCGCTCAGCCTCTATCGCGCGGCGCGCTACTCCAAGGACGCCGACCTCTTCCCGGACGATCTGGTGCGCGTCTATCTCGAAATCGCGCCGAAGCTCGGCCTTCCGACTGAGCGGAAATATGGCGAGCGTCTCAGGGACTCCGCCGGGAACTGGAGGGCCTTCGAAGACAGCGCCGAAGCGCTGGAGCGCCTTGCGAAGAATTACCGGCTTGTCGCTATGACCAATGCGCGCCGCTGGGCATTCGATTTCTTCGCCAAGGAACTGGGCGATCCCTTCTACGCCGCCTTCACCGCCGACGATACCGGTACCGAAAAACCTGACCCCGCCTTCTTTCAGAAGGTTTTCGACTTCGTCGGCTCGGAAGGCAATTCGAAGGACGACGTCCTGCATGTCGCCCAGAGCCAGTACCACGACATCGGCATTTCGCGGAAGCTTGGGCTGACCAACTGCTGGATCGAGCGGCGCCACGGGCAGAAAGGTTACGGCGGCACCATAGAGCCGGCCGAGTTCACCGAACCCGACTACCACTTCACCTCCATGACCGGCCTTGCCGATGCCGCGGCCGTCGCACGTAGCTGACCAGTTCACCGGATGGGTCTAAGCCCACGGAAGACGGGCAGCCCACCAACAGACGAAAAGGGGAATGACATGAACGACAAAATCATTAATTGGACCAGATCCGACGACGCCATGGTCGAAAACGCCATCCGCCGCGGAGCAACGCGCCGTGAACTGCTGCAGATGATGCTCGCCGGTGGCGTTGCCCTCTCCGCCGGCAGTCTAGTGCTCGGCCGCGCCTCCAACGCGGTTGCCGCAACGCCGGTCTCCGGCGGCGCGCTCAAAGCGGCCGGCTGGTCGTCCTCGACCGCCGACACGCTCGACCCGGCCAAGGCATCGCTCTCCACCGACTATGTCCGGTGCTGCTCCTTCTACAACCGTCTCACCTTCCTCGATAAGAGCGGCACCCCGCAGATGGAGCTCGCCGAAGCGATCGAGTCCAAGGATGCGAAGACCTGGACGGTCAAACTGAGGAGCGGCGTCGCTTTCCACGACGGCAAGCCGTTGACCGCCGAGGACGTGGTCTTCTCGTTGAAACGCCATCTCGATCCATCCGTCGGTTCGAAGGTCGCGAAGATCGCCGCGCAGATGACGGGCTTCAAGGCTGTGGACAAGCAGACGGTCGAGATCACGCTCGCAAATCCGAACGCCGACCTGCCGACCATCCTGTCGATGCACCACTTCATGATCGTCGCCGATGGCACGACGGATTTTTCCAAGGGCAACGGCACCGGCGCATTCGTGAGAGAAGTCTTCGAGCCCGGCGTGCGCTCGGTCGGCATCAAGAACAAGAACTATTGGAAGTCCGGCCCGAACGTCGACTCCTTCGAGTACTTCGCGATCAGCGACGATAGCTCGCGCGTCAACGCACTGCTCTCGGGCGATATCCATCTCGCCGCTACGATCAATCCGCGCTCGATGCGCCTGGTCGAGGCCCAAGGCGACGGCTTCGTACTCTCGAAAACCACCTCCGGCAACTACACCAATCTCAACATACGCATGGACTTGGAGCCCGGCAGCAAACGGGACTTCGTCGAGGGAATGAAGTACCTCGTCAACCGCGAGCAGATCGTCAAGTCGGCGCTCCGCGGCCTCGGAGAAGTCGGCAACGACCAGCCGGTTTCCCCGGCAAACTTCTACCACAATGCCGACCTGAAGCCGCGGGCGTTCGATCCGGAAAAGGCGAAATTCCATTTCGAGAAGGCCGGCATTCTCGGTCAGTCGATCCCGGTGATCGCATCCGAGGCGGCGAACTCGTCGATCGATATGGCCATGATCATCCAGGCTTCCGCTGCCGAGATCGGACTGAAGCTCGACGTTCAGCGCGTACCGGCCGACGGCTATTGGGACAACTATTGGCTCAAGGCGCCGATCCATTTCGGCAACATCAACCCGCGCCCGACACCGGACATCCTGTTCTCGCTGCTTTACACTACGGAAGCGCCTTGGAACGAAAGCCAGTACAAGTCGGAGAAATTCGATAAGATGCTGATCGAGGCGCGCGGCTCGCTCGACCAGGAGAAGCGCAAGGCGATCTACAACGAGATGCAGGTGATGGTCGCAAGCGAAGCCGGCACCATCATTCCGGCCTATATCTCCAACGTCGACGCGATCACCGCCAAGCTCAAGGGCTTGGAAGCCAACCCGCTTGGCGGCCAGATGGGTTATGCTTTCGCGGAATATGTCTGGCTCGAAGCCTGATGAGGCGAACGGTCGGGGCTGCAGCCCCTCGGTTGCAGCTCTGACCCTTTTGGTTTGAAATCTCGAATGCCGAAAGGGAACGCGCGTGAACAACCGTGTCCTATCACTCGTGCTGAGCAGATTGCTCATCGCCTTGATCACGCTGGTGATCGTCTCCTTCGCCGTGTTCTTCGCCACGACGCTCCTGCCGGGAGACACAGCGACGATCCTGCTTGGCCAGGCCGCCACGCCGGAGGCAGTCGAAGGTCTGCGCAAGGCCATGCATCTCGACGACCCGGCGATCTTCCGTTTCCTGCGCTGGATCGTTGGTTTGCTGCAGGGCGACCTCGGCACCTCCTATGCCAATGAGATGCCGGTCGCGGATCTGATCGGGGGGCGTTTCATCAATACGCTACAGCTCGCGGGCGTCACCGCGCTCTTTTCGGTGCCGATCGCGCTGACGCTCGGCATCACCGCGGCGATGCTACGTGGCTCGCTGTACGACCGTGCCGTCACCGTGTTGACGATCGGCGTCATCTCAGTGCCGGAATTCATGATAGCGACCTCCGCGGTGTTAATCTTCGCCGTCTACCTGAAATGGCTACCGGCGCTCTCCTTCGCGAACGAAGTCACCTCGCTGACAGACCTCCTGCGCATCTATGCCATGCCGGTGATCACCCTTACCTTCGTCATCTCGGCGCAAATGATCCGCATGACCCGGGCAGCGGTGATCGAGACGCTCAACACGCCCTATGTGGAGATGGCGTTGCTCAAGGGCGCCTCGCGGCCGCGCATCGTGTTTCGGCATGCGCTGCCGAACGCTCTGGGCCCGATTGTCAACGCGGTCGCGCTTTCGCTCTCATACCTGCTCGGCGGCGTCATCATTGTCGAGACCATCTTCAACTATCCAGGTATTGCCAAGCTGATGGTCGACGCCGTCGCCACTCGCGACCTGCCGCTGATCCAGAGTTGCGCGATGATCTTCTGCCTCGGCTACCTGCTCCTGATCACGGCCGCCGATATCATAGCCATTCTTTCCAATCCGAGGCTCCGATGACAATGACCAGTTCTGAGACCAAGTCTGACCGGATTTCCGGAACCCGGCTCGGCTATCGCTTCAACATCATCGGCATGGTCGGTCTCTCGGTCATCCTTTTATGGGTGTTGATCGCGATCTTCGCGCCGCTGATCATCCCCTACCCTGTCGGCGAAATTGTCGACCTCGATTACTTCGGCCCGATGAGCCGCGACTTCTGGCTCGGCTCCGATTATCTCGGCCGCGACATGCTCTCGCGAATCCTGATGGGCGCCCGCTACACGGTCGGCATCTCGCTTGCGGCAGTTACGATCGCCTGCTTCAGCGGCGTGATGCTCGGCATGATCGCAGCGGTCGCCGGCGGCTGGCTCGACACGGTCCTGAGCCGCTTCCTCGACGCCCTCAGCTCGATCCCGAGCAAGCTGTTCGGCCTTGTGATCGTCGCTGCCGTCGGCTCCTCCATTCCCGTGCTGATCCTGACGCTGTCGGTGATCTATATCCCCGGCGCGTACCGTTTCGCCCGCGCGCTTGCCGTCAACATCAACGCGATGGATTTCATCACCGTCGCCCGCATCCGAGGCGAAAGTACCCTTTATCTGATCCGCTCGGAAATCCTGCCGAACATCGTCGGACCGGTACTTGCCGACCTCGGCATCCGCTTCGTCTTCATCGTTCTCCTGCTCTCCGGCCTCTCCTTCCTCGGCCTTGGCGTCCAGCCGCCCTATGCCGACTGGGGGGCTCTTGTGCGCGAAAACATCGGCGGCCTGCCCTTTGGCGCACCGGCGGTGATGGCTCCCTCCTTTGCGATCGCCAGCCTCACCATCAGCGTCAACCTGCTGATCGACAACCTGCCAAAGAAGATCCGCGATCGGAGCGAATGATGGTCAATCTCGTAGAAATCCGTGACCTGAAGGTCGAAGCCACCACCGATTCCGGCCGACGCGTCGAGATCATCAACGGCGTCAGCTTCGACATTGCCGAGGGCGAGATCGTGGCGCTGATCGGCGAAAGCGGCTCCGGCAAGACGACGATCGCGCTCACGCTGATGGGCCACGCCCGCCCCGGCTGTCGCATCTCCGGCGGCAGCGTCTCCGTCGCCGGAAAGGACATGGTGACGCTGAGCGAAAAGCAGCGCGCCAGGGTGCGCGGCACCGAGGTCACCTATGTTCCGCAATCAGCCGCCGCCGCATTCAACCCGGCCGCCACGATCATGGACCAGGTAATCGAGGTCACCCGAATTCATGGGCTTATGTCCGCCGACGAGGCCCGCCTCCGTGCCGTCGAGCTTTTCAGGGCGTTGTCGCTGCCTGAGCCCGAAACGATTGGCACCCGCTATCCGCACCAGGTCTCCGGCGGCCAGTTGCAGCGGCTTTCTGCGGCCATGGCGCTGATCGGCGACCCGAAGCTCGTCATCTTCGACGAGCCGACGACGGCGCTCGACGTGACGACGCAGATCGAGGTGCTGCGCGCCTTCAAGTCGGTCATGAAGAAAGGCGGCATCGCCGGCGTTTACGTCTCGCACGACCTCGCCGTGGTCGCCCAGATCGCCGACCGCATCGTCGTCTTGAAAGGCGGAGAGACTAAGGAGATCGGCACCACCAAAGAGATCCTCGACGGCGCGAAGCACCCCTACACGCGGGAGCTGCTCGCCGCCTTCGAGCCGAAACCCCGTGGCGCTGCGGGCGCGGCAGAAAGTGGTCCGGCCCCGCTGCTCGAAATCGAAAATCTGGTCGCAGGCTACGGCCAGGCCCAGGCCGACGGCCTGCCCCTCGTGCGCGCCGTCGAGCATGTCAGTCTCAAGGTGGAGAAGGGGCGCAACCTCGGTATCATCGGCGAGTCCGGCTGCGGCAAGTCGACGCTCGCGCGCACCATCGCCGGCATATTGCCGGCCGCTGTCGGCACGATCGTCTTCGACGGCAAGGAACTCGGCCGCAGCGCCCACGCGCGCTCGCGCGATGAACTGCGCGAAATGCAGATCGTCTTCCAATATGCCGATACGGCGCTTAATCCGGCGAAATCCGTCGAGGAAATCTTAGCCCGGCCGCTTGCCTTCTATCACGGCATGAATGCCAAGGCGCGCAGCGCACGCATCGACGAGCTGCTCGACATGGTGCGCCTGCCGCGCAACCTGCGTCATCGCCGCCCGGGGGAGCTCTCGGGCGGCCAGAAGCAGCGTGTCAACTTCGCCCGCGCCCTCGCCGCCGAGCCGAAGCTGATCCTGTGCGACGAGATCACCTCTGCACTGGACACCGTGGTCGCGGCCGCCGTCATCGATCTCCTCAAGGAATTGCAGCGCGAGCTCGGTCTTTCCTACATCTTCATCAGCCATGACCTCTCCGTGGTGGAGGCGATCTGCGACGAGATCGTCGTGATGTATGGTGGCAGAAAGGTAGAGGAAATCACGCCGGCGAAAGTCAAGACACCGCAACACCCCTATTCGCAACTGCTCTTCTCGTCGGTGCCGAGGCTCGATCCCACGTGGCTCGATGGGCTCGAACAGGATCCGGAGCTCGTGCGAGCCTATTGCCGGCGCTGAGGCGCCGGCTCATCCCAACCTGCTGTCATCGCCTCAGCCCGAAGGCGGACAGAAGGAGACGCGGACGACATCATGCTTTGTCGGGTGAGGCACCGGAGGAGCGGGCCAAATCGCAAGCGTCGGCCGCGCAAGCCGGCGCAAACCGATCCCAAGATCCTACATCCGAAACAGGCTGGTCAGAGGCATGTGCACCTTGACTATCGGCGACTTCAAGACGACGAAACTGAAATACTTGTCGATGCCGACGTCCATGTCGGTGAGGCGCTCCATGATCGTCTGGTATTCGCCGATCCCGGCCGTGACGAATTTTAGAAGGTAGTCGTAGCCTCCTGACACTAGATGGCATTCCATAACGTTGTCGACCTTGTCTATCGCCGCCAGGAACCGGGCAAAGTCGATCTGCCGGTGGTTCTTCAGCGTGATTTCGGTGAATACTGTCAGGGTCTGCCCGAGCTTGCTGACGTTGATCTGCGCCGAATAGCCCTCAATGTAACCCTCCGACTGCAGCTTCTTGACTCGCATCAGACAGGGGCTCGGCGACAGGTTGACCAATTCGGCGAGTTCCACATTGGTGATGCGGCCATTCTTCTGCAGTTCGTACAGAATCTTGATGTCGATCCGGTCGAGTTTCATGGCGCGCCTTCCCCCTTGCTAAGTGGCCAACGGAACAGCAGATTGTGCTGCGACGTTCCCAGCTATGACCTTAACACACTGGAGAGTCGTGTCGATTTCGTTTGGCATTATAGGCCAAAGCAGAAAGGGCGGCATTGCTCCCGCAATACGGAATCTTGTGCTGCGCGCAGTCGTAGTCCGGCAACGCCGTTGCGCCAAAGCCGCTAGACTGTGGTCGTAACGGAGGTCACGCCATGCCCGCACCGCTGAAACTCATCGACACAACGCCGCAGTTGCCCGAAGACGCCGATGCCGTGGTAATCGGCGGCGGCATTGTCGGTGTGTTTGCGGCCTACTATCTTGCACGCCGCGGATTAAAGGTAGCCGTCGTGGAGAAGGGCCGGATCGGCGCGGAGCAGTCGAGCCGCAACTGGGGCTGGTGCCGCCAGCAGAACCGGGACGCCCGCGAATTGCCGATGGCGACGAAGAGCCTCGATCTTTGGGAGCGTTTCGCCGCCGAGAGCGGCGAGGATACCGGCTTCCGACGCTGCGGGTTGTTCTACCTCAGCAACAGCGAAGAGGAACTGGCCGGCTGGGCCCGCTGGCGCGACTTTGCCCGTTCGCTCGGCGTCACAACGTATATGCTCGACAGAGCCGAGGCGACCGAACGCGGCCGCGCCACCGGAAAGCCGTGGAAGGGGGGCGTCTTTTCGCCGACCGACGGCACCGCCGATCCGGCAAGTGCGGCACCCGCGGTCGCACGTGCGATCCTCAAGCTCGGCGGCACCGTGCATCAGTCCTGCGCCGCCCGCGGCATAGAGACAGAAGGCGGTCGCCTTTCTGGTGTCGTTACCGAGCATGGCACCATCCGCACGAAGACGGCGATCCTTGCCGGCGGCGCCTGGGCCTCCTCCTTCTGCCGTCAGCTCGGCATCCGCTTTCCCCAAGCCGCGATCCGATCATCAATCCTGGCCGTCTCGCCAGGCGCCATCCGCCTTCCGGATGCGCTGCATACGGCCGCCGTTTCGGTGACGCGCCGCGGGGACGGCGGCTACACGCTCGCCATCAGTGGCCGCGGCCGTGTCGATCCGACGCCGCAGCAATTGCGTTTCGCGCCGCAGTTTCTGCCGATGTTCGCCCGGCGCTGGCGCAGCCTTGCACCCGGCGGCACCGAAGGCTTCCGTTCCGGTCACGAGAGCCTGACTCGCTGGCGCCTCGATGCCCCGACGCCAATGGAGCGCATGCGTATCCTTGATCCTGCAGTCGATAAAGACACTATTCGCCTCACCCATTCGCGCGCGCTCGACCTCCTGCCCGACCTTAAGAACACCAGCATCACCGCCGCATGGGCGGGTTATATCGACAGCACGCCGGACGGTGTGCCTGGCATCGGCGAAATCGCCGCCATACCGGGGTTCATCCTCGCCGCCGGCTTCAGCGGGCACGGCTTCGGCATTGGTCCCGGCGCCGGTCACCTGATCGCCGACATCGTCACTGGTGACGAGCCAATCGTCGACCCACGCGCGTACCATCCGGACCGCTTCCGAAAATCTGCCTGGGGTAAGGTCGCCGATTTCTAGGGAGGCGGGACCCGAGGTGCTGTGGCGAATTCGCTGAAGTCGGTTCCGACTGCGACGATCCAGTCCTGGCGGCAGGCAACACCGTCGCCAGCGCAGCCGTTTATGATCCTAGCCAGACCGATCAAGGTCGCCGCAAATCTGTCGTTTCGGATTTCCTGCGGCTTCTCGGCGGTCGCCACAAGCCCACTCGCGACTGACGTTATCAAATCCGAGCGTTCGCGCAGCGTCATCGCGTCTGGGATCTTTGCTAGTGGGAATTGGTCGCGCGCGACCAGTCCGCCGGGCGGACGTCTACCATCTTGGTTATTGATTATTGACTCCGGGTAGCAACTTCCGACCTCCCAGAGCGGGATTCGGCACGGCTAGCGCAACGAATGGCTACTACGCGGTTAGTGCATGAGTCATAACCGCAACGGCGACGGTCCATTGTCCGGTTTTTGTCGCAGTGCCGCTGTCAGGCACCGTGGTAACTAGTGCCCGCTCTCCACGAGAGGCGCTTGCCCAAGCGACACGGCGGCAAGCCGACTGCGAGTCCCTCGCCTTGATGGGAATCGAACCCGCGATCCCACCCCGATGTGTACGGAGACATAGGAGAACTCTTCGGCGCCATCACCTACGGAGGGTGCCGATGGTAGGCTTGGCAACGATCACGTTGAGATCAAACCGATCACGCCATTCAAATCCAAGGACGAGGTTTCCGTGAAGGTATCAGGCAACTCGGCAAAGTACTCGTCGTGAAGATCAACGCCGACTTTGAAGTCTCTTCCCGGATAAATCTGTGAAATAGCCGCCCCTACCTATCTTCCTTGAATGGATCGACGGCGAGCTCCTTGAACAACGCTTCCGTCTTCGCCCGATCAGCGCGGCTCATGTAGCCGATCCCGGTCTTGATCGCGTAGCGCCAGGCCTCTCCCTTCTCCCATGCCTCATGCAGTGGGTCCGACAGCTCATTGAGCCGATTGGCGACATCGAGTGCTTCGAACAGGAGAACGGCCTGCCTCAAGTCCTTGTCTCGTTCCGCGGAACCAAGCGTGTCAACGACGCGGCGGCTGGCGACGATCAGCTTGTGGATCGCGTAGCGCTCCGGAGCTGGTACGATCACGCTGATGCCTGACTTGTGCAGCATGACGGCTCTGATCGGCTCATAGATCAGGAAGTCCAGGAATCTCAGCGGTTCGGCCGAGGCTCCATCAAGGGCGGGCATGTCGGCCGGTTTGTCCATGTGGTCATCCGATCCCCTGTTTCCGGTCAAGAACTCGACCTTGTAGCCGCTGCGATTGATGAAGCTGGTCACACGCAGTGACCCCGAGCGATGCATGATCGGCCGGAATGTCGGATCGAGGCTCTTCAGGATTTCGAGAATAGGTGGAAGGCTGTCCTCTACTTCGGCCGAGTTCGCATAGTCCTGGGCGAAGTCGGCATCTCCGGTCTGGAATGACGCAGCAGGCAGACGGACGCCAAGATGTCCCGCATAGGTCGAGAAGGCGACCGATCCGACGAGAAAAGCCTCGCGGGGGCTCAGTCTGAGGGCGTAGTCGATGCAAGGAATGGCGTCCGCCGCGCGGGGGTCGGTTTTCGGGACATCGAACCCACTGGCGCGCTGAGCAGCTCCTCGATCCGGGCATCGATCTCACCCAGTTTCGCTTTCAATTCGTCTACGACTTCGACCATACGCAACACTCTCGAGGCACCCTCAGGAGATAGCATCGGCCTTCATCGGAATCTTGTGGCACTTGCTCCATAATTTCGCACCTGACCCGGTTTCAGCGTCGCCTCGCTTTACATCTTAGAAAGCTCGAATTCCTGCGAACTGTGATAGGAATCAGCTCGAAAACTTGTAAGTTGAGCGACCTTTTCCAACCTACGAGCGGCCAATGCAGGTTCTAGTACGTGATAACAATGTCGATCAGGCGCTCCGCGTTCTGAAGAAGAAACTCCAGCGCGAGGGCATTTTTCGTGAAATGCGGATGCGCGAGGCTTTTGAAAAGCCCTCGGTTAAGAGAGCGCGCGAGAAAGCCGAGGCGGTGAGCCGCCAGCGCAAGAATGCCCGCAAGCAAATGCAACGCGAAGGCCTGCTCCCGTCGAAGCCGAAAAAGAGCAGATAGCTTGATGAACGCTCAAGGCCGCCGCTGTGACGGTGGGGTAGAGCGCGCCCCTCAATTTACGAACGCGCACCTTGGTTGAGTCTCCACCCCCTGCGGAGGCTCAACCATTTTAAGCCGCACGATGATAGTGTTTTGGCTTCCACCAGCGCTCGAATATCAGGCGCCGCCCTCACCTGCCCGGGCGCGTCAGCGACCGGGCAATGTCGATGATGTCGTCCGGTCTTCCTTGTTCCAGGCAACCCCAAGCCCGATCTTCAGATCGACGCCACGCACGGGCCCGAGCTCGAAGTTGCGGTTCGGAAGATCCTTCGTCCATTCCGGTGCAAAGCCGATGCCAAGGCCTGCCGAGACGAGCGACACCAGCGAGAAGGTGTCGTCGCAGAGGCGATGTTGCCGGTCAGACCATGGGTCTCGAACATCTCGGAGAAATAGCGTTCGCTGTAGGAGAGGTTCTGACGGGAAAAGGCGATGATCTTTTCCGAGCGTAGATCCTCGATGTCATCTGAATGAACCATTGACAAAAATCCTGATGTGAAGGGATTCGAACCGTAAACCCGCAACTGCAAGGAGCTATTTGCGCTCCCACCATATGTGGGGCGTTGGCATCATCGTCCATCCGATATCCTATGATAACGTCCTTTATCATCGACAGACGTTCGCGCTAATTTTGCTGACACTCGCAGGCAGCGTGTAGATATGGGTCGCTATAGAATTATGCTGAAACTGGTTGCGGGTCGACATCCTGGACATCGTGCGCCAATAGGCCGATGCTGTCGTTGGTCTGGAGGCGCCCACAGATTGCGTGGGTACGGGTATATCGTGCGTGCGGCAACGAAACGGTTTCTTGAACTCGCCGAGGCTCCATATGGCGTTCACTATCGCATCGCCCGCCTTTAACAATGGCGGAACCATTCCCAGGCTTTACACCTGCGAAGGGCAAGGTATTTCCCCGCCTCTCGAATGGACAGACATCCCGACCGGAACCAAAAGCCTTGTATTGATCGTCGACGACCCGGACGCGCCGGATCCGGCCCATCCGAAAATGACCTGGATACACTGGATTGTTTTCAATCTGCCCCCCGATCTGAAGGGGCTTGTGGAAGGGATTTCGCAACTGCCATCAGGCGCTCAGACAGCGAGGAATGGGTGGAACAGCAATGCGTATGGCGGCCCTTGTCCTCCGATCGGTGTGCACCGCTACTTCTTCAAGCTCTATGCACTCGATGACCGGCTCACCCTATCGGCGGCGGCTAGCAAGGACCAAATCGAAGCGCAAATGCGCGATCACATCATTGCCGGAACCGAGCTAGTCGGCACCTATGGCAAAACAGGGAAGTGACCGATATGCGGACCGATGTACTCGAACAAACCTTGTCGCCGATTGATCAAGATGGAGTGGGGTAGTGCGGACTACGATCTGACCGACGTCAGAACTGCGAACCTCAGCGATAACGTTGATGCTTTGATGCGGGGCCCTCCGCGAATGCTTACATTGCTGTCGTTCAAGATCGCATAGCCAAGATTGAGCAGTCAATTTTGGGATTTTGGCTCGTGAGCTGGCACCCGCCTTGCATCATGGTGGAGATGACCCCGTAGCAATGAAGACAGGATGCTTTGCGAAACTGCGATCCAGACCGCCGTTCTCGCGCAGCGCATATCCGTTGATCAAGTCCTCGAACGCGTCGGGATTGCCCCCACCGCTATCACATCTCCGGCAGGCCAGCCTTTCGGAAGCCGTCGACAAAGTGGTCTCGTACAGATGCATCGCGCAGCGGCTGGGAGCTGAGCCAATGGCTGATCGTGAAATGAGGGTGGGTGATCAGGAACAATTCTGCTTCTCGCCGCGCCTCCTCACGGTGGCCCAACTGCGCAAGCGAAGCAGCCAGGAATTTGCGTGAGTTGGTACGATACGTGTCTTTCCTGCGGAGTGTAGCGGTTGCCGCCTCATAGTCACGCGCGGCGTATTGCGCCTGCCCAAGATGACAAAGATACCAGCAGGTTGGATAGGGATTGAGCCGCAGAGCTTTTTCGATCTGCGCTAGTCCGTCGGCAACCCTGCCGTCCAGCACGGACATGTCCGACATGGCGGCCCAGGTGTCGGCGTGGTTGGGGTCCAGCTCCAGGGCCTTGGCGAAGGCGGCCTCCGATTCCTCCCATCGCCGCTCATAAGCCAAAATGGTCCCCAGAACGTAACGGCAGCCGGCATCGTTGGGATCTAGGTCGACCGCCTTCTGCGCGAACATCGCCGCCATCCGACGGTTCGGATCTTCGGGCTCGCCGAAATGAGTCCAGGCAAGCCAACGGTTATAGGCGAGCAGACCGAGCGCCTCGGCATATGATGGCTCGAGCTCAACCGCGCGTTGGAGCAGCATATAGGCCTCACGCTCAGTTTGCGGCGACTCTTCCGTCAGGAGGCGGGCGCGCACGCACAGATCGTACGCCTCAAAGTTCTTCGGCCGATTGCGCTGCGTCGGGATGCTCAGCCGGCCGACGAGGGCTTCAACGATCTTCGCGTTAACTTCATCCTGTAATTCGAAAACATCTTCCACCGTCCTGTCAAACCGGTCGGCCCACAAGTGCTGGCCGCCAAGCGCGTCGATCAATTGGGCATTGATGCGGACACGGCCCATTGCGCGTCTGGCGCTCCCCTCGAGGACGTAGCGGACGCCGAGCTCCTGGGCGACCAGCCGTACGTCGACCGGCTTGCCCTTGTAGCCGTACACGGAATTGCGCGCGATGACGAACAGGCCAGCCGTACGGGAAAGGTCGGTGATCAGGTCTTCGGTCAAGCCGTCGACGAAAGGCGCGTCCGCTTCATCCCCACTCATATTCGTGAACGGCAATACAGCGATCGAGGGACATTCGGGCAGCGGCAATATGCTCTGCAGCGCATCCGGCCAATGCCACACGTGGACCGGGCGAGTCAGGTTCTTTAGGTAGCGTTCGCCTGCATCAAAGAACCGCTCGCCGATCTTGCCGACGATCTCGCCGTGAACTTTGGCTGAAATGCAGATACCTCCCGGTGCGGCCTGCGTCTCCAGGCGCGCCGCGACATTGACGCCGTCGCCGAGGACGTCTGAACCGTCGTCAATGACATCTCCCAGATTGACGCCTACACGCAAAAGCAGGCGCCGGTCTCCGGAAGCCTCAACAGCAGTGGTGGCGCGTTGCATTTCCAACGCTGCTGTGACCGCGTCCACCGCGCTAACGAATTCGATTAAGAATCCGTCGCCCATGAGCTTGAAGATGCGACCGTTGTGGCGCATCACAGCCGGCTCGATAACGCCAGAACGGAGTTCCCTGAGGTTCGCCAGCGTTGCGACTTCATCAGCCTCCATCAGGCGTGAATATCCCACCACATCGGCAACGACGATGGCGGCAAGGCGACGCTGAAGAGACTGATCCGTCATGTGAGGACAAGCCTAACGACCGAGTTCGTAAGTTATTGTTCGACCGCGGGTGAGTCAACAAATGGTCAGAGGTAATGTCCAGGCGATCTCCACCTCCATCGAGCCGTCATCCTTCTTTGTGACCGACGGCGTCGAAGTGGACAACACGGAAATGAGTATCCACGGAAAGCGGACGGTTCTTGAACGCCTGGTGACGGGCGGAGAGCGGGGGCTTTCGGCGGAAGTGCCCAGTTCTGTTCGCGAAATTGCGTTCCGGGGGAGACCCGAACTGCAACTGCGCTAAGTCGGCATTTCTGACCAACTCTCCAGATGCGGCCAGTCTCCTTCCGGCCCAATTGAGACGCTCGGGTCGCACTGACCAAGTATCAGCTCCTGACGCTCCTCGGGCGTTCAGATCACTCGACGAGCGGAAGCCGGCAGCACGGATGTCTCCTATCCCTCTCCTTGAACGCAATCGAACCGCCCACCACGCCCCAGCCGAGGGCAGACAAGACTCTTATTGAGACTAAATTCTCATGTTAGCCGGTTCGAACGAGGGCCTGGATCTGACATTTGGTCTTGCTGTCTAGCAACCCCAAGCAACCATTTGTGAAACTTCTGTCCAAACGGCTTTTCGAGGGCGGCCCGATCCCAGGCGAGATAATAGCTTTCGGGCAGTTTCATACGAATGTCGAAGGGCACAACCAGAGATCCAGAGGCGATCTCATCCTTGATCATGGAGACTTGCGCAAGAACGAACCCCCTGCCGTTCACGGCCGCGTCGATCGCACTGCTCGACAAGGTGAAGGAGAGGCCGGAGAACTTCTTGGCCCCATCGGCGTGCACCAGGGTTGCCCAGTCGTTCCATTGCGGAGAAGCCTTGTAGTCCGCCTCCCATTCCACATGTAGGAGCGGAAACGTCAGGATGTCGCGCGGCGTTTCAAGGCTGCGTCCGGCGAGCAGCGTCGGCGAGCAGGCAGGGACCATCCAGTCCGTGAACAACGTGGCTACGTGCTCATGCACATAGGAGCGCCGGCCGTAGGTAATACGGAAATCCACTTGATCGGCACCGATGCGAGGCTCCTGTTCCTGCCCGAGAATGCGGACGCTCGATTCCGGACAGAGCGTTTGCCAGTCGAAGATCTTGCGATTGACCCACTTGTTGGCGACCGACGTCAGCGCGCTCAGAACGATCCCGGTCTCGTTGCGCGCGCGGGTGAGAACATTGGCAGCATGGGAGAGCTGCTGGAAGCCTTTGGCGACTTCCCGATAGTACAACCGGCCCCAGGAAGAAAGCTCAACGCGGCGTCCGCGCCTTTCCAATAGCGTCAGGCCAAGACAGTGCTCCAGGTTTCGCACCAACTGGCTCACGGCGCCCGGCGAGACGCCGAGGTCCTCCGCCGCAGCTGTGACAGTGCCACATCGTCCGATCGCCTCAAAGGCCTGCAAGCCGCGCAAGGACGGGTTCGGCATCGTAAAGCACTCCTTCAGCCATTCGCTCCAATTTAGAAAATCTAAAAAAGAACGCAGGCGCTGGCAACTTGTTGGCACGTAAAAAACGTCGAACATTCGCTTAACAAAACGCAAGGAGAGCGAAATGTTTCTCAAGAACGCCTGGTATGTCGCAGCCTGGGATCACGAGGTCGACCGCGAGTTGAAGCCCGTCACGATGCTCGGCGAAAACATCGTCCTCTACCGAAAGCAGGACGGTAAGGCCGCCGCGCTCGAGGATGCCTGTCCCCATCGCAAGCTGCCGCTCTCCATGGGGCGCATCAAGGGCGACGACGTCGAATGCGGCTACCATGGCCTCACCTTCGACTGTTCGGGCATCTGCACACGCGTGCCGGGGGCCGAGCGGATCCCGCATGTCGCCAAGGTGCGTTCCTACCCGATCCATGAGCGATACGGCCTGCTTTGGGTCTGGATGGGAGATGCCGACAAGGCGGATCCGAAGGATATCTTTGAGGTCGAGCATTTCGGCGACCCCGCCTGGGGCATCAATCGCGGCGAGTCGATGACGCTGAACTGCAATTATCTCTACATGACGGACAACCTACTCGATCCGTCCCATGTCGCCTGGGTCCACCAGTCGTCCTTCGCCAGCTCCGCCTGCGAGGAAACGCCGCTTGAGACGACCGTGAAAGATGACGGCGTCACCGTCTGGCGCTGGATGATCGATTCCGAACCGGCCCCGTTCTATGCGCCCTTCCTGCTGTTCAAGGGCAACACTGACCGCAAGCAGCACTATGAGGTGCGCTATCCGAGCAACGCGATCATCAAGGCTATCTTCGCCCCCGCCCACACCGGCGGCGAAGGCCGCGCGCTGCCGGAAAATACATTCCTGATGGACAGCTACAACTTCATGACGCCGGTCGATCAAAACCGGACCAAGTACTACTGGTTCCAGATGCGCAACTTTGCGCCTGATGACGTCAAGGTTTCCGAGAGTTTTGCTAAGTCCGTGCGCGGCGCTTTCGAAGAGGACCGCGTCGTTCTGGAAGCGGTTCATCACGGAATGGCGAACCAGCAGACACCGAATCTCGACCTGAAAATCGACGTCGGCCCGATGCGCTTCCGGCGCAAGCTGGCTCAGTTGATCGCCGCCGAGACGAAAACCGATCCCTCCAGCGTCGCAGCCGAGTAGGGAGCGGTCCGGATGCTCGATGCAGCCGCCTCGCGCTTCCGTCCCTTCGAAGTCATCTCGAAGGTACGCGAAAGCGCCACCATCACCTCTTTCCGCCTTGCCCCACTCGAACACCAGCACTGGCGGTCGTTCGAGGCGGGACAGTTCCTGACGATGCGTGTTCCCGATCGCAAGGGCGGGCATGTCCTGCGCAACTACACCGTCTCGTCTTCCCCACGCGAGGAGGGAACCTACCGGATCACCGTGAAGCGTGAGGCCGCACCGGCACAGGATTTGCCTGATGGTCTGAGCTCCTGCTGGCTGCACGACCAGATCGAGCCGGGTGCGGTCGTCGAGATCGACCCGCCGCGCGGCGCCTTCAAGCTCGACAGCGCGAGCGCCCGGCCCGTCGTCCTTCTCTCTGGTGGCGTCGGGCTGACGCCGACAGTTTCGATGCTCGATGTGCTGGCGAGGGACACCAACCGCCCGGTCTGGTTCATCCATGCCTGCGACAGTGCAGCCGTCCACGCACTGCGGGACGAGGTCGAACATCTCGCCGCTCTCAGGCCCGGTATCACCGTGCACTACTGCTACCGTTTCGCCGAAGGCGCCGATCTCACGGTTGCCCGCTGCCATTCAACGGGCTTCCTGACGCGCGGCACGCTTCAGAGCCTTTTGCCGCTCGACGACTACGACATCTACATGTGCGGGCCGCCACCTTTCATGCAGGCGCTCTACAGCATTCTGACCGGCCTCGGGGTGCCTAAGGAGCGCATCGCCTACGAGTTCTTCGGGCCGGCGAGCCTGTTGACGGAGACCGCTCAGACCGCGCAGCGATCGAAAATGGCTTCCACCCCCAAGCCAGTGATCGACGGTGAAGCCCCCTGCGTCGTCCTTCACAAATTGGGCCTCAGCCTTACCTGGGACAGCGCAAGCGACTCCATCCTCGCGTTCCTGGAAGCGCAGGGGATCGAGCCGGAATTCTCCTGCCGGGCGGGCGTCTGCGGCACCTGCGAGCAGGGCCTCGTCTCAGGTGAAGTCGACTACTTCGAGGAGCCTCTCGATCAGGTGCCGGACGGCCGGGTGCTGCTCTGCTGCACCAGGCCAAAGTCCTCGATCGTGCTCGATCTCTGACTGCACTGTCCGAATGGCCGTGGCGCCATCCAGATGTCCAAGCTTTGAAGGAAGATCCGTGACGAAACCGCTTCATACCGAGCTCCCGCTCAATCCGCATGTGGCCGGCCTTCCGCCCTACAACGCGGGCATGAACATCGCTGCGGCGCGGCGGCAGAGCGGTCGGCAAGACATCGCAGCACTTGCCAGCAACGAGAACCCGGACGGCTGTTCACCGCGTGTCACAGCCGCGCTCGCAAACCTTGAGCCCTCCCGCTACTCCGACCCCGCCTGTACGGCGCTGCGGGCGGTGCTCAGCCAAAAGCTCGGCGTTTCCCCCGACCGGATCGTCGCCGGGAACGGCTCGGAGGAGATGATCGCCGCAATCTGTCGCGCCGTGCTGCGTCCCGGTGCATTCGTGGCAACGGTCTGTCCCGGCTTTGGGCTGCACGAGATCGAGGCGCTTGCCAATGGCGCAAGCGTCGAGAAGGTCGGTATACGGCCGGATCTCGATTTCGACATACCGGCGATCATCGCCATGCTCGAGCGCGGGCCGGCGATTTTCTTCCTCTCGTCCCCGTCCAATCCGGTCGGTCCGGCGCTCGATCACGAGGGGCTGACGCGCATTCTCGCGGCAGTCAGGCATGAAACGCTTCTCGTGCTCGACGAGGCGTATTTCGAGTTCACGGACGAAGACACGCCCGACGGCCTTGCCGCGCTCTCGGCGACGAACCTCTCCTGGGTGGTGCTCAGGACTTTTTCCAAGGCCTATGGGCTTGCAGGCCTGCGGGTCGGTTATGCCGTGACATCCGATGTCCGGCTCGCCCGGGCGGTGAGCGCCGCCAAGACGCCGTTCAACGTCAATGCCGCCGCGCAGGTCGCAGCCGTCGCAGCGCTTGCCGACGAAGCATGGATGCGGTCTTCGGTCGCGAGGTTGAAACACGAGAGGGCGCGCGTCGCCGACGCTGTGGCCGCCATGGGGCTTTCGACGGCCAGGTCGCAGACGAACTTCCTGTTCATCGATGTCGGGCGGGAAAGCCCGATCGCGTTCGATCACTTCCTGTCAAAGGGGATCATCGTCAAGCCATGGAAGGAGGAAGGTTACGACACCTTCATCCGTGTGACGATCGGCACTCCCTTGGAAAACGACCGCTTTCTGGATGCGCTTCGCAGCCTCGCCAGGCCGTGACGGCTGCCGCGCGCGCTTCAAGCCAAAACACAAAAAGGGGGTCTGGCACGGCCTCAAGGGAACGAACAAATGAGCGGAAACGCAAGCCTGTCCAGAGCAAACCGGGAGCCCCATCGCATGTCCCCTTCAGCGCCATCCGGCCTTTTCACCGGTGACTTTTCCGCCTTGCGCGCTCGATTTCTCGCCGCCGCGCGCACCGCTGGCGCTAGCCTGGTCGAATATTTACACCCGTTGCACGGTCCGAAGGGAGAGCGCCTAGCGACTGACGTTGCCTATCTCGGGCGCAACGATGCTGAAAAGCTGATGGTACTGATCTCCGGGACGCATGGCGTTGAAGGTCCCTTCGGCTCGGCCTGCCAGAGCGCGTGGCTTTCGCAGAACTCTCCCTGGAAACTTCCTGACGATACCGCCGTTCTGGCGATCCACCTCATCAACCCCTGGGGCACGGCATGGGCGCGCCGTGTCAACGAAGACAATGTCGATCTCAATCGCAACTTCATCGACTGGCGAAAGGCGCCGCCGAAGAACGAACGCTACGCCGCATTGCACAGGGCCCTGGTCTGTCGCGCCTGGGACGGCCCGGAGCGTGACGCAGCAATCGAAGCATACGAAGACGCCAAGCGGAGGCTCGGTGGCTACGCCGGCATCGCTCCGATTGTGGAAGCGGGACAATACGACTTTCCGGACGGCCTGTTCTATGGCGGCGACGGTCCGGTCTGGTCGAACCGAACCCTGATCGAGATCCTGTCGACATTCGCACAGAAGGCGGCCGAGGTTGTCATCTTCGACCTGCACACAGGCGCAGGGCCTTACGGCTACCCCGCCCTCCTCTCGGTCGCCGAGAGCGAGCACGCCGGTCTGGAATGGGGCCGACGCATCTTCGGTCCCGCGCTCTCGGTCGTCGTTACCGGGGAGGATGCGACGACCGATACCGGCATCGCCGCGACAGCCACAGGCTACGTCTCGGCCGCCGTGTGCGGTGCGCTGCCGAAGGCGCGCGTCCTGCCGCTGGTCGTCGAATGCGGCACCCTCGACGGCGCCACAGTCTCGGATGCGGTCCAGGCGGACAATTGGCTCCACCTATTCGGCAAGATCGACACGCCGCTCGGCGACCGGATCAAGAAGGACCTGTGCGCCGCCTTCATTCCCGAAGACGCCGACTGGCAGCGCGCCTGTCTTGAGGCATCCTTGCGCCACTTCGACCGAGCCTTTGCCGATCTCAAGGCATTAGGCGGTGCGCGACCGGAAAAATCCGTGCCCACCACAGCCGCAGTCATCGTCGTCGCCCATCCGGAGTCCGGCGGCCCAAGGCTTGGCGAAAGACCGGCGATCGAGGTGCACGACATCCACAAACGCTTCGGCCCCCTCTCCGTGCTCAACGGCGTCAGCGTCTCTGCACAGCCGGGTGAGGTCGTGTCGATGATCGGCTCTTCCGGCTCGGGGAAAAGCACCTTCCTGCGCTGCATCAATCTGCTCGAGCAACCGAACGACGGGCGCATCGTCATCGACGGCGAAGAAATCCGCATGAAGAAGACGCCGGACGGCGGTGCTGCGCCAGCCGACATCCGCCAGGTCGAGCGCATCCGCTCGCGCGTCGGCATGGTATTCCAGAACTTCAATCTCTGGCCGCACATGACGGTCCTCGAAAACATCGTCGAGGCGCCGATGCACGTCCTGAAGGAGGGACGACAAGCGGCCGTCGATCACGCCCACGCCCTGCTGAAGAAAGTCGGCCTTTCCGACAAACATGCCCAATACCCCGGGCAGCTATCCGGTGGCCAGCAGCAGCGTGCCGCCATCGCCCGCACGCTCGCCATGCGCCCGAAGCTCATTCTCCTCGACGAGCCGACCTCAGCACTTGATCCCGAGCTGGTCGGCGAAGTCCTGCGCGTCATCCGGCAACTGGCCGAAGAAGGAAATACGATGATCCTCGTCACGCACGAAATGCAGTTCGCGCGCGAGGTCTCGCACAAGATCCTCTTCCTCCACCAGGGAAAGGTGGAGGAGGAGGGTGCCCCGGCGGATGTCTTCACCAACCCGCGCTCCGAACGCATGCGCCAGTTCCTGGCCCGTACGCTCTGACAGCCCGCCGTCATCACCCGTCCGGGGCCCTCCCCCGGAACGGGGGCCAACAAGAATGCTCAGCAAGGGGAACCAAAACATGAAGCTGAAAAGTCTATTGCTCGCCACGATCTTCTCCACCGGCCTCGCCGCGGCCCACGCAGCCGAAGGAGAATTGTCGATCGGCACGGAAGGCGAGTATCCGCCGTGGAGCATGGCCGACGCCGCCGGCAACGTCACCGGTTTCGATGCCGACGTAGGAAACCTGCTCTGCGCAAAACTGGAAATGAAGTGTCACTTCGTTGTGCAGGCCTTCGACGGCCTCATTCCGGCGCTGAAGGCCAAGCGTTTCGACATCATCATTTCCGGCATGTCGATCACCGCCGAACGCAAGAAGCAGATCAACTTCTCGGTCGGTTATGCGGAACTCGCCAACATGTTCGTGGTCAAGAAGGATTCCGATCTTGCCGGCGTCAAGGACATCGAGACGCTGCTGACATCGCTCGACGGCCGTACGGTCGGTGTCCAGGCTGGCACGACCCATGCGCACTTCATGGAAAAGCGGGCCTCGTCCGCGGTCCTGAAGACCTATGACACGCTCGACCAGATGCAGATCGATCTCGCCAGTGGCCGCGTCGAGGCCGCATTTGCCGATTCATCCGCCCTTCAGGACTTCCTCGGCCGCCCCGACGGCAAGGACTTCCAGTTCGTCGACGTCAAGGTGCTGAGCACCTTCGACCCGACACTCGGCGAGGGCATCGGCGTCGGTATCTCGCAGGAGAACACCGACCTGAAGGCCCGTATCGACAAGGCGCTGTGCGAACTGGTCGCCGACGGCTCGATCGGCAAGGCAAGCCAGACCTGGTTCAAGACGGACATCTCCCGTCCCTGCCAGTAACGGCAACAGCACCCTCCCGGGAGAACGAAAGGCCGGAAGGTCGATCCTTTCTCGGGAGGCTTCATCCGACAGGACAAGGCATAGGTTGGGCGGGCTCGATGGAACTTGGACTTTGGCAGGTATGGGAAGGCGGCTGGATATCGGCAATCCTGCGCGGCGCGGCAATCACCATCGCCCTCGGCATGGCGAGCATGGCCTTTGGCGCCGTCATCGGTGTTGGTTGTGGCCTGATTAAATGGGCCCGGATTTTCCCGCTGACACTGGCAGTGGATTTCTACACGTCGGTCGTGCGCGGCGTGCCGGAACTTCTGATCATCTATCTCCTCTTTTTTTCCTCCGTCGAGTTCGTGGCCCGAGTGGCTGCGGCGTTCGGCTACGAGGGACTGGCCGGCAACGGTTACGCCTTCACCATCGCGGTCGTCGCAATCGCCGCCATATCGGGGGCCTATTCGACAGAAGTCGTGCGAGGGGCGCTGGCAGCCATTCCGAGCGGGCATATCGAGGCGGCGCGCGCACTCGGGATTCCCGGCAGGCGGATCTTTCGCCGCATTATCGCGCCGCAGATGCTGCGGATCGCCGTTCCCGGCATGAACAATGTCTGGCAGACCACGATCAAGGACACCGCGCTCGTCTCCGTGGTCGGCCTGCAGGAATTGATGAGAGCCGCGTTTGTCGGCGCGGGCTCCACTCGCCATCCCTTCATCTTCTATTTCATCGCCGCTCTCGTCTACCTCGCAATCACCTTGGTCAGCCAGGGTGGTTTCGACTGGATCGAACGCATTCTGCGCCCCCGTACGAGGAAATAGGTCATGGATTTCGAACTCGTTTTCCTCGCAGTTCCGACCCTCGCCAAGGGACTGTGGCTCACCGCGATCCTGACGATCACCTCGGTCGCCATTGGCTTTAACCTCGGCCTGGCGCTTGCGGTCATGCGCTTGTCGAAAAACAGGGCCATGAGCAGTTTTGCCAAAAGCTACAGCACCGTTTTTCGCGGCACGCCCCTGCTGGTACAGCTCTTCCTCTTCTACTACGGCCTCGGCCAGCTTTCGTTCGTTCGGGACAATCCTGTGCTCTGGTGGGTCGTCGGTGATGGCGCCCATTGCGCGGTCATGGCACTCGCGCTCAACACCGCTGCCTATACATCCGAGATCTTGCGGGGCGGCCTCATGTCCATTCCGGCAGGGCTCGTCGAAGCTGCGCAGGCCTGCGGCATGTCGCAGCTCCTCCGCTTTCGCCGGATCACGTTTCCCCTGGCCATCCGGCAAGCCTTGCCAGCCTATGGCAACGAGCTTGTCCTCGTCGTCAAGGGAACGAGCCTCGCCTCCACCATTACCGTTCTGGAGATCACCGGCCATGCAAAGCGGTTGATGAGCCAGACCTACGCAATCCTCGAAATATTCGCCATCGCTGGCGTGCTTTATCTCCTGATCAACCTGTTGCTGATCACGCTCGTGCGGCTTCTGGAAGCCCGTCTTACACGCTACCTGCCCCGATAGGCCTGACCGCCTGAAATAACTGAAAACCTTGAACAGGAAGAGGAATATGATGGATGTACGTGCCGCCATTGCCGTTCAGGCAGGCAAGCCGCTCGAGGTCATGACGGTTCAACTCGAAGGCCCAAAGGCCGGCGAAGTGCTGATCGAGGTCAA
>Ga0209564_1000349_pt1 | contig 86861 bp, 77 predicted proteins | sample AraplaCol_mMF_r2_FD_184272 | JGI IMG/M metagenome (GOLD analysis project Ga0209564, IMG submission 184272) | Arabidopsis root microbial communities from North Carolina, USA - plate scrape MF_Col_mMF_r2 (SPAdes) (version 3) | ecosystem: Host-associated > Plants > Roots > Endosphere | place: USA...
TCGGCGAGTACAACCAGGCCGGGCAGGCGATCCGCGAATACGTGTGGCTGGGTGACACGCCCGTCGCGATGGTCCTGCCGGATCCAGCCGCCCCGACAGGCGCACCGCAGGTGTTCTACATCCACACCGATCACCTGGACGCGCCACGCATCGTGGTCGACCAGCAGGGGCACAAGCGCTGGCGCTGGATCAGCGAACCGTTCGGGACGACCGCGCCGGAAAGCGACCCAGGAGGATTGGGCGAGTTCACTCAACCCTTGCGATTCCCGGGGCAATACGCGGATCGAGAGTCAGGGCTGTTCTACAACATGATGCGTTACTTCAGTTCGACAACCGGACGATATGGTCAGAGCGACCCCATTGGGCTCCGTGGTGGAATAAATACTTTTGCCTACGTCGGTGGAAGTCCGCTGAATGCCGTAGATCCGACAGGCTTAGACGCCTGCCGGACCTTGGTTAATCTGGGGGTGCTACTCATTCAGCAGTGTGTGCCATCCCCCCCTATGCCCGCGCGCCCCGTGGATATGACGCCAAAGGAGGAGCGCTACTATGACCGCCACTGTCGGAATTCTGATGATCCTTGCGGTGCATTGAAGGCAGCTACGATGACAGCAATCGCCCAAGCAAAAGTGAAAATGGAAAACATGCTTGCGGACCCATCCCACTTGTTCAACCTGGCATTCTTCGAGCCCAACTTTGCCGCCACAGGAACCAACTCAACTTGGATGGGCCATGCGGATGATCTGGATGGGCGGCGCGGTTCAATTTGGACGATGATTGGATTGGGGCGAAGAATGGGCTGCGATATGTCACTTGAGACTGCACAGGCCCTGACCCTATACACCCCTGGAGCACCTCGTTGAGGACAGTGATGATTGTTCACGTCTACTTCTCGCTGTATAGCTCCCCCACTGAAGCCTACGGCAGTGTCAGCGGTGACTTGGATCTTGAACCACCCTTCGTCGTGGGGACGCACGTCACGGTCCTCCGGCCGAAGGAGCAGGACTGGTTGAGTGGCTCGCTGACCGTCGAATCTGTCACCCATGAAGTGAACCTCGAAAAAACAATGATTGGTTTGGAGGATGTAATTGCCCAGTCGCCGGAAGATGCTTCCCGGCTGGCTAGACGATTCGAAACGGAAGCAGGCCTGTTTTGCGACATTTACGATTAAGCTGGGTCGCTGCACTACGCCGCAGAACTGCGGAGCACCCGCGAAGTCCCCTCGCGCAGGAACGCGGCTGGGTAACGTCCGTCGCCCCGAGATCTCCGGCAACGGTGACCACAATCAGCGCTTCAGTCAGCTGAACCGGCGGCACACATGGGCTTGCGCTGGCTGCTGGTGATCCTGATCGCACTGCTGCTCTTCAGCGGGCTGCAGCGCTGGCTGCTGAAGATGGGGCTGGGCCGGCTGCCCGGCGACTTTCGCTTCCGGATCTTCGGCCGGGAGTTCTTCATCCCGATCACGAGCAGCGTGCTGCTGAGCCTGGTCGCGCTGCTGATCTCCCGCCTGATCTGACGCGTGCCGCGACGCGGCCCGGACAAACCAGACTTGCGCCGCCCGGAACAACTGGTTACAACAGGCCCGGCTCCCCTGGACACATCGGCGCTCCAAAGGGGACCCGACGCTCAAGGAGGCCCGCATGAACGAGACCCTGTCCTCGACCCCGGCACGCCCCGAATTCCAACAGTCGCGCATCGAGGAGGAACCGATCCTCGGCCCGGTGCTCGCGATGCCCGACGGACGCATCCAGCCGCTGAGCTGGCTGGACCGCCTCAAACTTCGATTGCACCTGACCGACGCCCGCGCGCTCGAGTCGCGCTACTTCGCGCACTGAGCCATGACACGCTTGCGGTGGCATGCCGGGGCCAGCAACCTGCCCGGCGTGCTGCGGCTCGCGGTGTCGGCCTTCGTCGCGCATGAGCTGCGCGCGCTGCGGCGCGTGCTCGTGCTGGACGAGCGGCGCGGCGTCGGCTCGCGCATGCTGCCGCGCGGCGCGGCTCAGCCCGCGTCGGCGGAGGCGTCGGCCTCGGCCAGGAACGCCGCCACCGCCTCGAAGCGGGCGTGACGGATCGCGGCCCCGATGGCCGTGCCCTTCCAACCGCGCGCCAGCGCATCGGCCGAGACACGGCCGGTGTCGACTGCGAGCGCAGCGGCCAGCGCGCCCTGCAGCCGCGGCCGCTGAGGGTAGGGCCGGTCCTCGAAGCCGGTGCGGCCACGCGCATCGCATTCGCAGGCGAGCAGCAGTTCGTCGAAGCGCGCCGGCCGGCGCCAGACGTCGCAGCGCTCCAGCAGGCGCATCACCGCCGAGGCGTCCAGCGTCATGCTGCGGTGGATGTTGCCGTGCTCCCGCGCCACCACCTCGGCCAGCTCGCGGCAGTCGGTCGGCACCTTCAGGCGCTGCGCCACCTCCTGCACCAGCGTGACGCTGCGGGCCTCGTGGGCGATGTGGCGCGGCAGTTCCGCGGCCGGCGTCGTGCCCTTGCCGAGGTCATGGCCGAGGCAGGCGAAGCGCACCGCAAGCGGCGCCTGCAGCCGCGCCGCCATGTCCAGCACCAGCATCAGGTGGACGCCGGTGTCGACCTCCGGATGGTGCGCGGGCGGCTGCGGCACGCCCCAGAGCCGGTCGACCTCGGGCAACAGCCGCGCCAGCGCGCCGCAGCTGCGCAGCACCTCGAACATGCGCGACGGCGTCGCCTCCATCAGGCCGCGCGACAGCTCCTGCCAGACGCGCTCGGGCACCAGCGCGTCGACCTCGCCGATCTCCACCATGTGGCGCATCAGCGCCTCGGTCTCGGGCGCGACACGGAAGTCGGGCAGCCGCGCGGCGAAGCGTGCCAGGCGCAGGATGCGCACCGGGTCCTCGGCGAAGGCGGGCGACACGTGGCGCAGCAGCTTGCCCTCCAGGTCTCGCCGGCCGCCCCAGGGGTCGACGATCTCGCCGGCCTCGTCCTGGGCCATCGCGTTGATGGTCAGGTCGCGGCGCTGCAGGTCTTCTTCCAGCGTGACGCCCGGGTCGGCGTGGAAGGCGAAGCCGTGGTAGCCGGGCGCGGTCTTGCGCTCGGTGCGGGCGAGCGCCACCTCTTCCTTCGTGTCCGGGTGCAGGAACACCGGGAAGTCCTTGCCCACCGGCACGTAGCCGGCCTCGACCAGCTCGTGCGGCGTCGCGCCGACCACGACCCAGTCGCGATCGTTCACCGGGCGCCCGAGCAGGGCATCGCGGACCGCGCCGCCGACCATCCACATCTTCATGCGGGCAGTGTAGGCGGCGCCGCTGCCTCACGCGGCGCTCAGGCGTCGCGCGACGTGCGATAGGGCTCCTCGAAGGCCAGGAAATCCTTCTCCTCCAGCGCGTCGCGGCACCAGGCGTCGACGCCCGGCAGCGCGCGCACGCGCTCGGCATACGCGGCCACCTGCGGCGGCACCGGCAGGTGGAAGGTCTTCATGCGCATCACCACCGGCGCGAAGTAGGCATCGGCGATGCTGAAGCCGCCGAAGAGCAGCGGCCCGCCGTGCTGCTGCAGCAGCTCGCTCCACATCTGCACCAGGCGATCCAGGTCGGCGCGCACCGCCGGCTGCTCGCGCAGCACCTGCTCGCCGATGTGCGGCAGCGAAGCCTCGATGTTCATGCCGAAGGCGCTGCGCAGCGCGCCGAAGCCGGCATGCATCTCGGCGCAGATGCTGCGCGCCCGGGCGCGGGCCCGCGGGTCGGCCGGCCAGAGCTGCTTCTGCGGGAACTTCTCGGCCAGGTACTCGGCGATCGCCAGCGTGTCCCACACCGCCAGCCCCTCGTCCACCAGCAGCGGCACGCGGCCGGTGGGCGAGAGGCGCGCCAGCTCGGTCTTGAATGCCGAATCCGGCGCGAAGGAATCGAAGCGGATCAGGACCTCGTCGAAGGGAATGCCGGCCTGCTTCATCAGCACCCAGGGGCGCATGGACCAGGAGGAGTAGTTCTTGTTGCCGATGTAGAGCTGCATGGGAGACCTCGGGGTGATGTGTCGTGGCAGGGTGCTGCAGTCGCGCGGACATCCTAGGCGAGGCCGCACCGGCGGGCGATGAGACTTGCGCATGGGGCCCATGCGGGACGCGCATGCGCGCCCGCAGGCCATCGCTCAGTGGCGCCGCCAGGACTCCAGCCGCCCCGGCCCCGCGACGCCGGCCAGCACCTGGGGCATCACCGCCTCGAGCGCGCGGGGGCGCACGCCCAGCGCGTCGAGCCCGGGGTGGGTGCCTCCCACCACGTTGGGCTGCCGCATCGAATCGAGGTTGTCGCGCGACAGCAGCGGCTCGCCCGGCAGCCACTCCATCAGGCCGGCCTGCAGGCGGGCCAGGCCGTCCGGCAGCGCGAGCACAGGGCGCGGATGGCCCGACCAGCGCCCGGCAAGCCGCACGAGCTCGGCCAGCGTGTAGACGCGCGGCCCGCCGGCGTCGACGCAGCGCGGCGGCGTGCGGCGCACCAGGGCCTCGGCGACGCCTGCCGCCACGTCCTCGACCCACACCGGCTGGAAGCGCGCCTCGGCCCCGCCCAGCGCCAACAGCGGCAGCCAGCGCTGCAGCCGGGCGAACAGGTTCATGAACCGGTCCTCCTCGCCGAAGACCACCGAGGGCCGCAGGATCGACACCTCCAGCCCCGACTGCAGCAGCACCGTCTCGCCGGCCGCTTTGGAGCGCAAGTACATGCTCGGCCCGCCGGCCTGCGCCCCGAGGGCGCTGACGTGGACGATGCGCGGCACGCCGGCCGCCTGGCAGGCCGCGACCAGCCGGCGCGGCAATTCGACGTGGGCACGCTCGAAGTCGGCCTCGCGCCCGTGCAGGATGCCGACGAGGTTGACCACCGCATCGCGCCCGGCCACCAGCCGCGCGAGCTGCGCCTCGTCGTGCACGTCGGCGCGCAGCAGCTCGACGGTGGGCAGCGGCTGGAGCGCCTTGGCCCGTTGCGGCTGTCGGCTCGGCACCGTCAGGCGCCCGCCGGCCGCGCCCTGGCGCCGGATCAGCGCGGCGCAGACCGCCCGCCCGAGGAAGCCGGTTCCGCCGAGAAGCAGCAGGTTGGGCATGGCACGGTCCTCAGGGCAGGGTCGCGTCGGCCGGCGGCGCGGTCGGTTCGCGCGGGCCGACCGGCTTGCCGAGCTTCGCCTTCAGCGAGCCGAGCTGCAGCGCGGTCGGGTCGGTCAGCAGCGTGGTGTAGAGCAGGGTGTTGGCCATCACCTTCTTGACGTAGTCGCGCGTCTCGTTGAAGGGTATGTTCTCGATCCAGATCGCCGGCTCGAGCTTCGGCCCCTCGCGCCAGCGCCGCGGCCGGCCCGGTCCGGCGTTGTAGGCGGTCGCGCTCAGCACCTGCGAGCCGTTGAAGTCGTCGAGCAGCAGGCGCAGGTAGCTCGCGCCGAGCTGCACGTTGGTCGGCACGTCGAAGATCTGCGCCGGGTCGTAGGCCATGCCGATGCGCTTGGCCACGTTCTTCGCGGTCGGCTGGATCACCTGCATCAGCCCGTAGGCGTTGGCGCTGGAGCGGATGTCGGGCTGGAAGCGCGACTCCTGTCGCATCACGCCGTAGATCAGGGCCGGGTCGACCGAGGTGGCCTTGGCGGCGGCGGCGACCTCGCTGCGGAAGGGCGTCGGGTAGCGTTGGCCGATGTCGATCTCGGAGCGGGTGCGGTCGCTGCTGTTGACGCAGCGGTCCCAGACCTTGCGGTCGCAGGCCAGCTGGGCGGCGGCCATCAGGGCGCGGTCGTCCATGCCGCGCAGCGTGAAGTTCCATTCGCGCACGCCCTCGCTGCGCAGGCCGAGCGAGATCAGCGTCAGCGCGCGCGCCAGGCCGGGCTGGCGCGTCGCGCCATCACGCTCCTCGTCGGTCAGTGCCCGCGGCGCGAGCGGCAGCAGGATCGGCTGGCCCAGTTCCTCGGCGGCCAGCATGCCGTAGAAGCTGAACTGGCCGGAGATGCTGGCGAACAGGTCGGCGGCCTGGGTGCGCAGTGCGTCGCCGTCCTGGGAATCCCTGGCAAGGGCGCGCAGCGCACGCGCCTTCCAGTAGACCCAGACGGCCTCGCGCTGCTCGCTCGCGTTCATCGCGTCGATGGCCTGCACCACCTGCTGCCAGCGCGGCGCGCCTTCGCCCGCCCGCAGCGCCGCCCGGGCCTTCCAGGCGAGCGTCTCGTCTGCCCAGTCGATGCCGCCCGAGGCCTTGGTGGACAGCAGCGCGGCGCGGGTGAAGTAGCCCGAGGCTTCGGGCAGCAGCTTCAGCGCCGCCTGCTTGGCGACCGCGGCCCAGGCCCAGGCGGCCAGCTCGGGGGGCAGCGCCGCCTCCCACTTGCCGTTGAGCAGGTTGGCCGCGAGCTCGGGATCGCTCGCCGCCAGCCGCATCAGCGCCAGCGTGTTCAGCTGGTGGGCCTGGCGCCCGCCGAGCGCGCGCGTCAGGTAGCGCGCCGGGTTGTCGGCCAGCTCGTCGACATCGCTGGCCGCCCGGGTGCTGACCATCAGCGCCGCCTGGCGTGCGGTGCGCGGCTTGTTGCCGTCGATCGCCAGGCGCGCCTTGCGCCAGGCGTCGGCCTCGGTGATCTGCCGGGCGTCGTAGAGCGTGGCGCCGAGCAGGGCGCAGCCGTCGTCGGCCTCGCGCTGGGCGAACCAGGCCGCGCGCGCCGCCGTGCGCACGTCCTTGCCGTCGAGGTGCTCGGCGAGCAGCGCATAGCAGGAGACCTCGCGGTCGTCGTTCATGCGGAAGCTGGGGTAGTCGGCCGCCAGCGCCTTGAAGTCGCGGCGCCGGCCCAACTCGAGCAGCCAGTCGTTGCGCAGCCGGTCCTCGACGTAGGTGCCGCGCCAGCGCGCGTAGAAGGCGGCGATCTCGTCCGCCTGAACCGCCTGCAGGCGCTGGCCGATCTCCCAGTAGTCGACCCACATCGCGAGCGGGTGGCGATCGGCGATCGCGGCATCGCGCAGCGCCGCCAGGCGCACGCGGTCCTTCTTGCGCAGCGCCTCGCGCGCCTCCAGCACCGCATCGTTGCCGCTGCCGCTGTTTTGCGCGCAGGCCGGCAGCGCGTTCAGCAGCACGCTCGCGGCCAGGCCCTTCAACACCCAGCGCATCGCGGCCTGGCCATATGATTTGTATTTGCTCACGCTGTCCTTCAACCGTGCCCAGCTCGCCGACCGACCCCGATGCGCGCCAAAAGTTGCGTCGACACCTGCTCGATGCCCGCACCGCCTTCGCCGCCTCGCCCGCCGCGCCGGCTGCCGAGGCCGCTCTCGCCGGCCACCTCGCGCAGGTGCTGGACCAGCTCGAGCCGGACTGCCTCGGGGTCTACTGGCCCATGCGATCCGAATTTAACGCAGCCCGCCTGTGGGATGGCGAGGGAAAACACACCGCCTTGCCGCGCGCATTGCCATTCGCGCAGCGCGTGCCGCCGCAGATGCACTACCGGCGCTGGGACGGCACGCCGCCGTCGCTGCAGGACGAGTGCGGCATCCCGGCCGCGTCCGGCCCGGCGGTCGTGCCCGATGTGGTGCTGGTGCCCTGCGTCGGCTTCAGCGACGGCGGCTGGCGCCTGGGCTACGGCGGCGGCTTCTTCGACCGCTGGCTCGCGCTGCACCCGCACGTCACCGCCGTCGGCATCGCGTGGGAGCTGTCGCGCCTGACCGAGGCCGAGCTCGCGCCGCAGCCGCACGACCTGGCGCTCGCCCTCATCGTGACCGAGCGCGGCGTGGCGGGCTGACAGCCGGGGCCGCGGGGGTCGCCGGGGCCGCGACCGTGTCGACCAGCCGCTGCACGCTGCGCGCGGACTGGGCGCTGAGCATCGCATGGGTGCGCGCCCCCTGCTCGATCAGCCAGTCGCGAAAGCGCTGGACCTCGGGCCGCATCTCGGAGTGCGGCGAGACGACCATCCAGTAGGCATGCGGCGCGTCGATGCGGCCGCCGGGGCCGAAGGGCTCGACCAGGTCGCCGCGTTCCAGCGAATCGGCCACCAGGGCCATGCGCGCCAGCGCCACCGCCTGGCCGGCGAGCGCGGTCTGCACCTGCTGGTAGGTGAAGTTGAGGTACATCCACCGGCGCGGCTGCAGCCCCGGCTGGCCGTGCAGCGTGAGCCAGCGGCGCCAGCTCAGGAACTCGGCAGTCGGGCGGTTGTCGTCCTCCTCGGCGAGCGTGTGGCCGGCCAGGTCGGCCGGCGTCGACAGCGGCGGTGCCTGGCCGCGCGCGATCTGCTCGGCGAGCCAAGGGCTGATGGCGGGCGTCAGCGTCTCGCCGAACAGGCGCGGCGTCCCGTGCGGCACCAGGTGGTCGCCCCCGTAGCGCAGCACGATGTCGATGTCCGGGTCGTCCAGGTCGACCACCATGTCGGTGGCGGACACCCGGATGTCGATGTCGGGGTTGGCGCGCTGGAAGGCCTCGAGCCGCGGCAGCAGCCACATCGAGACGAAGGACGCGAAGGTGTTGACGGTGACGCGGCGCCGGCCGCGCGAGGTGCGGATCTGGCGCACCGATGCGTCCAGCCGCTCGAGCGAGGGCGCCACGGCACGCAGCAGCGCGTGGCCGTCGCCGGTGAGCTCGACCGAGCGCGTGCCGCGGCTGAACAGGGGCGCGCCGAGCTCCTCTTCCAGGCCCTTGATCTGCCGGCTGATGGCCGATTGGGTGAGGTGCAGCTCTTCGGCGGCGGCGCTGAAGCTGAGGTGCCGGGCGACCGCTTCGAAGGCGCGGATCGGGCCGACGGACAGGGGACGTTGGCGCGGCTGATTCATGAGCGAATGGTATCAATACCCAGCTTGCAACTCATTGGACGGGTGGCGTGCGCCCCCCTAGAGTTCAGGTCATTCCCTGCTAGGAGATGCACCATGGCAACGATCACCACGATGAGCAATTCTCAACAATCCCATGTCGCCGGCTGGACCGTGGCCCCGGGTGAGGCGCGTCCGCTGGAGATCGGGCCGGGGGCGCGCTTCCTGCGCGTGACCGAGGGCCGGCTGTGGCTGACGGTGCCGGGCCGGGCGGGCGAGCCGGCCGAGGATGTGTGGCTGGAGCGCGGCGAAGGCGTCACCCTGCCGTCGGGCACCCGCGCCGTGCTCGAGGCCTGGCCGCAGGCCGAATTCCAGCTGATGGTGCCGCCCGAGGCCTGCAGCCGCGGCCGCCGGAGCCTGGCGCAGCGGGTCAGCGCGGAGATTTCCGCGCGGCTGCACGCGGTTTCGCACCCCCAGCCGCAGGCGGTTTGACCGTCGGCGTCCGGCCGGCCTGGGGCTTCTTGCGGGCCTTGGCCGCCGCGGCGCGCAGGCCCGCCTCCATCGCCAGCCGCGCCCACGGATGCATCAGGGCCGGCGACTCCATCGCGTCGTCGGGGGCGGTGTAGTAGGCCATCGTCACCCGCTTGCCGTCGCCGCCCTCGTAGACGAAGGGCTCGCAGCCGGCCTGCTCGAAGCGGGCGCGGGTGGCGTCGTCGGCCTTCAGGTAGAGCCGCTCCTGGAAGATCAGCGCGACAAACACGTCGTCGACGTAGAAGCCGTGGCCGCCGAACATGCGGCGCGAACGCGCCGGGCCCAGCACGGCCAGCAGTTCGGTGCAGTAGCGGGCGAATTCATCCTTGGGCGAAGCGGTGGCCATCGACAGATGGTAGGTCACAATCCCACGATGGCCACCTCCGACACCCCCACCGCCCTGGCGGTCCTGCGCGCCAAGCTGATCGCCGACCGTCAGGCCCTGCCCGACCGGCTGGAGCGCGCGGTGCAGCTGCAGAGCATGCTGCGCATCTGGCTGGTGAGCCGGCGCGAGACGCTGATCGGCGGCTACTGGCCGATCAAGGGCGAGTTCGACCCGCTGCCGGCGCTGTTCCGCTGGAGCGAGGCCGACCCGGCGCGGCGCATCGGCCTGCCGGTGATGGACCGCAAGGACGGCACGCTGCGCTTCCACGTCTGGTACCCGGGCTGCGAGACCGAGCTGGATGCGCACGACATCCCGAAGCCGAAGGGCACGGAGCAGTTCCAGCCGCAGCTCTTGCTGCTGCCCTGCGTGGGCTACGGCACCGAGGGTGCCCGGCTGGGATATGGCGGCGGGTTCTACGACCGGTCGATCGCGGCGCTGCAACCCCGGCCGGTGACGGTGGGGCTGTGCTACGCCCACGGTTTCCTGCCGATGCTGCGGCCGTCGGCCGACGCGCCGCCGCTCGATGCGGTCATCACCGAGGAAGGCGTGATGTGGAGCCGCTCGTAGCTCGTAGCCCGGATGGAGTGAAACGGAATCCGGGAGCGGCGGTCGTGGTCAAACCCGGCCGAGGCGGCGGCAGATCTCCAGCGACGCCGTCGCTGCATTCATCGTGTACAGGTGCAAGCCCGGCGCGCCCGCCTTCAACAAGCGCTCGCACAGCGCCGTCACCACGTCCAGCCCGAAGGCCTTGATCGACGCCGTGTCGTCGCCGAAGCTCTGAAGCCGCAGCCGGATCCAGCGCGGGATCTCCGCCCCTGACGAATCGGCGAAACGGATGATGCCGCTCGCATTCGTGATCGGCATGATCCCCGGCACCACCGGGATGTCCGCCCCGAGCCGGTGGGCATCCGAGACGAAGCGCTCGTAGGCATCGGCATTGAAGAAGAACTGCGTGATGGCCGAGTTCGCCCCCGCCTTCACCTTCGCCAGGTAGGCCTCCAGGTCGGCCTGTGGCGAGCGCGCCTGCGGGTGCACCTCGGGATAGGCCGCGACCTCGATGTGGAAGTGGTCGCCGGTCGCCTCGCGAATGAAGGCGATCAGGTCGCTCGCGTAGCGGAACTCGCCGAAGCCGCCGTAGCCGCTCGGCAGGTCGCCGCGCAGCGCCACCAGGCGCTTGATGCCGGCCGCCTTGAACTGCTCGAGCTTGGCCCGCACCGACGCGCGGTCCGCGCCGACGCAGGTGAAGTGCGAGGCCGCGTCCACGCCTTCGGCGAGGATGGCCTGCACCGCGGCCAGCGTGCCGTCCTGCGTCGAGCCGCCGGCCCCGTAGGTCACCGAGCAGAAGCTCGGCTTCAGCGCATACAGCTGCTGGCGCACCGTGGCCAGCTTGGCGACGCCCTCGGGCGTCTTGGGCGGAAAGAATTCCAGGCTCAGGGGAACGTGGGTCATGAAACAGGGTCCTGCGTCGGCTGGGCCCACACGAAAAATTCGGTGTTGCCGTTGCCGCCCGTGATCGGGCTTTGGAAATAGTCTCGGACCGCCAGGGACAGCTCCCGGCAGGCCCCGCGGATGCGCGTCTCGACAAGCGGGAACAGGGCGGGGTCGCGCACGATGCCGCCCTTGCCGATCTGCCCCGGCTGCAGCTCGAACTGCGGCTTGATCAGCAGCAGCAGGTCGCCGCCCGGCGCCAGGTAGTGCGCGAGCGTCGGCAGCACGTGGGTCGAGGTGATGAAGGACAGGTCGCCGGTGACGAAGTCGAAGCCGTGCGGCGCCGCCGACGCGGCGAAATCCGAGCCGGCGACGTCGCGCGCGTTCACGCCCTCGAAGGCCTGCACCCGCGCATCGCCCTGCAGCCGCGGATGCAGCTGCCCGTGGCCGACGTCGATGCCGACCACGCGGGCCGCGCCCGCCTGCAGCAGGGCATCGGTGAAGCCGCCGGTGCTCTGCCCGGCGTCCAGGCACAGCAGGCCGGCGACGTCGAGGCCGCAATGCTTCAGTGCGCCCTCGAGCTTCAGCCCGCCGCGCGACACGAAGCGCAGCTCCGCGTCGTCGGTGATCTCGAGTTCGCTGCCCTCGGGCACGTCCTCGCCGGCCTTCTTCGGCACGGCCCAGCCCTTGGGGCCGAGCCAGCGCACGGCGCCGCGCTCGATCAGCCGCTGCGCGGCCGACCGGGTGGGCGCCAGCCCCTCGGTGACGAGCAGCTGGTCGATGCGCATGCCGGGATCAGTAGCGGTAGGTGTCGGGCTTGTAGGGGCCTTCCTTCGGGACACCGATGTACGCGGCCTGCTCGTCGGTCAGCTCCGTCAGCATCGCGCCGACCTTCTTCAGGTGCAGGCGCGCGACCTTCTCGTCCAGGTGCTTGGGCAGCACGTAGACCTGGCCGACCTCGTACTTCTCCGGCCGCGTGAACAGCTCGATCTGCGCGATCGTCTGGTTGGCGAAGCTGGAGCTCATCACGAAGCTCGGGTGGCCGGTGCCGCAGCCCAGGTTCACCAGGCGGCCCTTGGCGAGCAGGATGATGCGCTTGCCCGGCTTGCCATCAACACCGGGGAAGATGATGTGGTCCACCTGCGGCTTGATCTCTTCCCACTCGTACTTCTCGAGCGACGCGACGTCGATTTCGTTGTCGAAGTGGCCGATGTTGCAGACGATGGCCTGGTCCTTCATCGCGGCCATGTGCTCATGCCGGATCACGCTCTTGTTGCCGGTGGTCGTGACGAAGATGTCGGCCTTGTCGGCGGCGTACTCCATGGTCACGACCTTGTAGCCTTCCATCGCGGCCTGCAGGGCGTTGATCGGGTCGATCTCGGTCACCCACACCTGGGCGCTCAGCGCGCGCAGGGCCTGGGCCGAGCCCTTGCCCACGTCGCCGTAGCCCGCCACCAGCGCGACCTTGCCGGCGATCATCACGTCGGTGGCGCGCTTGATGCCGTCGACCAGCGATTCGCGGCAGCCGTACAGGTTGTCGAACTTGCTCTTGGTGACCGAGTCGTTGACGTTGATGGCGCGGAACAGCAGCGTGCCCTTGGCGCTCATCTCCTTCAGGCGGTGCACGCCGGTCGTGGTCTCCTCGGTCACGCCGCGGATCTGGGCGCTCTTGCGGGTGTACCAGGTCGGGTCCTGGGCCAGCTTGGCCTTGATGCTGGCGAAGAGGCAGGTCTCTTCCTCGCTGCCCGGGTTGGCCAGCACGCCGATGTCCTTCTCGGCCCGCTGGCCCAGGTGCATCAGCAGGGTGGCGTCGCCGCCGTCGTCCAGGATCATGTTCGGGCCTTCGCCCTCGCTGCCCTTGGGGCCGAACTCGAAGATGCGGTGCGTGTAGTCCCAGTAGTCGGTCAGCGTCTCGCCCTTGTAGGCGAACACCGGCGTGCCGCGCTCGACCAGGGCGGCGGCCGCATGGTCCTGGGTCGAGAAGATGTTGCACGAGGCCCAGCGCACCTCGGCGCCCAGCGCCTGCAGGGTCTCGACCAGCACCGCGGTCTGGATCGTCATGTGCAGCGAACCGGTGACGCGCGCGCCCTTCAGCGGCTGGGTCTTCGCGAATTCCTCGCGGATGGCCATCAGGCCGGGCATCTCGGTCTCGGCGATCTTGATTTCCTTGCGGCCCCAGGCGGCAAGGGACAGGTCGGCGACGGCGTGGTCTTGGGAAGGCTTGAGGACAGCGTTCATGTCGGGCTCCAGTAAAAGGGACCCGCACGCATCCGAGGGAAGTTTCGGCCAAACCCACCCACGGAGGACGATCGTGCGGGTGAGCGCGGTTGCAGATGAATTCCCGAGCCTGGGGCCCCGTCGGATGACAGGAACCTTGCAACGCTCCTCGGAAAGTGATCGGATTGTAGTCGCGGGCCGGCCGGAGTTCCACCCGGCCCGCCCGCCGGTTCCGAGAACTTCAACCGAAGCGGGTCTGCGGGGTGAACGCGAAATCCAGCGCCGGGCGGCGGCCGCACACGATGTCGGCGATGGCCCGGCCGGAGCCGGCGCCGTGGGTCCAGCCGAGCGTGCCGTGGCCGGTGTTCAGGTAGAGGTTGCGCAGCGCGCTGCGGCCGATGTAGGGAGCGTTGCCGGGCGTGGCCGGGCGCAGGCCGGTCCAGTAGCGGGCGCCGCGGCCGTCGGTCATGGCCGGGAACAGCTCGCGCACGCGGCGCACGATGGCCTCGCAGCGCACCAGGTTGAGGCTGTCGTCCCAGCCGTTCAGCTCGGCCGTGCCGGCGATGCGCAGGCGCTCGCCGAGGCGCGAGAAGACCAGCTTGTGCTCGTCGTCGGTCAGCGAGACGCTGTAGGACGCCTCGGGCGCGGTGACCGGCAGCGTCACCGAATAGCCCTTGGCCGGGTAGATGCGCAGGTCCAGGCCGAGCCGGCGCGCGAAGCCGGGGCTGAAGCTGCCCAGGCACAGGACGAAGGCATCGGCCTCCAGCGTGCGCACCTCGCCCTGCGCGTCGGCCACCTGCACGCCGGCCAGCGCGTCGTCGCGCCGGTCCACGCCGACGATGCGGGTTTGCCAGAGGAAGCGCACGCCGGCCGCGACGCAGCGGCTGGCCAGTTGCTGGGTGAAGCGGTGGGCATCGCCGGATTCGTCGCTCGCGGTCATGCTGCCGCCGACGATGCGGTCGCGGCACTGGGCCAGGGCCGGCTCGATGGCGACGCATTCGTCGGGCGTCTTCATGTCGAGCTCGCAGCCGTGCTCGCGCATCACGCGCGCCGGCGCCTGGGCGGCGTCGAACTCGGCCTGCGAGGTGTAGAAGTGAAGGATGCCGCGCGTGAGCTGGTCGTAGTCGAGGCTGAGCTGGCGGCGCAGGACCTGCAGCGTGCTGCGGCTGTACAGGCCGAGGTTGACCATCTGGCGGATGTTGTGGCGGGTGCGGGCCGGGGTGCATTCGCGCAGGAAGGCGAGCACCCAGCGCCACTGGGTCGGGTCGGCGCGCAGGCGGAACAGCAGCGGCGCGTCCTCCCGCGCCAGCCACTTGAGGACCTTCCACGGCGCACCGGGGTTGGCCCAGGGCTCGGCGTGCGAGACGCTGACTTGGCCGCCGTTGGCGAAGCTGGTTTCCAGCCCGGCGGCGGGCTGGCGGTCGCGGACGCAACCGGCACTCTCCTGGAATCCGGCTGTGATTGTAGGCGCGGCGCCGCTCGTGCAAGACTGCGAGCCCATGACGTTTCCATCCCGGCCGCTTTCCGAACTGCCGCCCGAGCTCGCACGCCAAGTGCATGGCGTGCTGACCGACATCGACGACACCCTGACGCGCGACGGCGCGATCGAGGCGCCCGCACTGCAGGCGCTGGCGGACCTGCGCGCGGCCGGCCTGCCGGTCATCGCGATCACGGGGCGGCCGATGGGCTGGAGCCTGCCCTTCGCGCGCGACTGGCCGATCGATGCGATCGTCGCGGAGAACGGGGCGGTGGCGATGTTCCGCGACGCCCAGGGCACGCTGCACACGGAGTACGCGCAGGACGAGGCGACGCGCAGTCACAACGCTGCGCGGCTCCAGCGCACCGCGAAGCGCGTGCTGGCCGAGGTGCCGGGGGCGACGCTGGCGCGCGACAGCGCGGGGCGCGTCACCGACATCGCGATCGACCACGGCGAGTTCGCGCACCTGTCGCAAGCGCAGATCGAGGCCGTGCTGGCGGTGATGCAGGCCGAGGGCATGACGGCCACCGTCAGCTCGATCCACATCAACGGCTGGTACGGCGAGCACGACAAGCTGAGCGGGGCGCGCTGGATCGTGCAGCGGCTGTTCGGCCGGTCGCTCGGCGAGGAGACCGCGCGCTGGGCCTATGTCGGCGACTCGACCAACGACCAGCGCATGTTCGGCCACTTCCCGGTCAGCGTGGGGGTGGCGAACCTGCTGGACTTCGCCGACCAGCTGCACACCTGGCCGGCGTACCTGGCCGAGGCCGCCCGCGGGCAGGGCTTCGCCGAAGTGGCCCGGCACCTGTGCCGCGGTCGCTGAGTTCAGCCCAGCTTCGCCACCCGCGGCCCGCCCTGCCGCGCCAGCATCCACCCCGGGTACTCCGCCGGCAGCGCGCTCACCTTGTCCAGCGCGGCGAGCTCGTCGGCACTGAGCTTCAACTCCGTGGCCGCCAGGTTGTCCTCCAGTTGGTCGACCCGCTTCGCCCCGATGATCACGCTGCTCACCGCCGGCTGGTGCAACACCCAGGCCAGCGCCACGCGGGCGATCGACACGCCGTGCTTCTCGGCGATCGGTCGCATCGCGTCGATGCAGTCGTCGGCACGCGCCCGGTTCACCGGCGGGAAGTCGAAGGTCGTGCGCCGGCTCCCCTGCTCGGCGCCCTGCCCGTCGCGGCCGTACTTGCCGCTCAGCAGCCCGCCGGCCAGCGGGCTCCACACCATCAGCCCGACCTGCTCGTGGCGCAGCATCGGCACGATCTCGCGCTCCAGGTCGCGCCCGGCCACGGTGTAGTAAGCCTGCAGCGAATCGATGCGCGCCTTGCCATCGCGCTCGGCGATGCCCAGCGCCTTCGCGATCTGCCACGCCGCCCAGTTCGACACGCCGACGTAGCGCACATGCCCCTGCTGCACCAGCGTGTCCATCGCGTGCACCGCCTCGTCGATCGGCGTCAATGGGTCGAAGCCGTGGATCTGGTACAGGTCGATGTGGTCGAGCTGCAGGCGCTGCAGGCTCGCCTTCACGCCGTCCATGATGTGGAAGCGCGACATGCCGGCCGAGTTGATGCCGCGCGCGCCGGTCTCGCCGAACACCTTGGTCGCGACCACCACCTTGTCGCGCGGCACCTTGAGGTTGCGCAGCGCCTGGCCGGTGATCTGCTCCGACTGCCCTTCCGAATACACGTCGGCCGTGTCGATGAAGTTGATGCCGGCCTCGAGCGCCCGGCCCACCAGCGTGTCGGCCTCGGCCTGCTGCAGCTTGCCGATCTGGCTCCACAGCGCCCCGGTGCCGCCGAAGGTCATGGTGCCCAGGCACAGCTCGGACACGAACAGGCCGGTGCGGCCCAGTTTGCGGTATTTCATGCTTCAGCTCCTTGCAGGTGACGATGAATGATCGATGGCCGGCAGTGTCCCGCCGCCGGCCGCGCCGCCGTTAGCGCGTTCCTGCAGAGTTCTTGCCCATTTCTCCAGACCCCGGACCGCCGCCCTGCGGGCCGGCACGGGCAGCGGTAAGCTGCGGCACACCCGATCCTCCATGAGAACCGCCATGCAGACGGCCCTGCCCACCGACGACCCGGGCGACCTCGACGACGCCCGCCGCACCCTCGTCGACCTGCTGAACCGCCACACCGAAGGCACCGAGGGCGTGCAGCGCACGCCGATCGACGGGCTGGTGGTCTTCCGCATCGCCCACCCCGGCGGGCCGAAGCACCATGTGTACGAGCCCTCGCTCTCGCTGATCGCCCAAGGCTCCAAGCGCATCATCGTCGGCGAGGACATCCTGGTCTACGACCCGATGCACTACCTCGTCTCCTCGATCGACCTGCCGGTGATGGGGCAGGCGCGCATCGCCGCCGACGGATCGCCCTACCTGGGCCTGCGCTTCACGCTCGACGTGCAGGAGATCGGCGCCCTGATCGGCGACAAGCGCCTGCCCCCGCTGGCCGATGCCGGGCCGGCGCGCGGCATGTACGTCCACCGCATCGCCGCGCCCGTGCTGGAGCCGGTGCTGCGCCTGCTGCGGCTGCTGGACACGCCGGCCGACATCCCCATCGTCGCGCCGCTCGTCAAGCGCGAGATCCTCTACCGCCTGCTGATGAACGGCGAGGGCGCGCGCCTGCGCCAGATCGCGATGCAGGACAGCCACACGCAGCGCGTCGCCAAGGCCATCGGCCACCTGCGCAGCCACTACACCCAGGCCTTGCGCGTCGAGGACATGGCGCGCGACGTGCACATGAGCGTCTCGTCCTTCCATCACCACTTCAAGGCGGTGACCGCGATGAGCCCGCTGCAGTACCAGAAGCAGCTGCGCCTGCAGGAGGCGCGGCGCCTGCTGCTCGCCGGGGGCGTGGATGCGTCGACCGCGGCGCACCACGTCGGCTACGAGAGCGCGTCGCAGTTCGCGCGCGAGTACGGCCGCCTGTTCGGCGCCCCGCCGGCGCGCGACCGCAAGCGCTGGCTGGCAGAGAACGACGTGGCCGAGCCGGCCTGAGGCAGCACACGCTCCCCCTGGGCACAATGCGCCTCGCATGGCCCACGACACCTCCCCGACCTCCACCGCCCCGCTGCGCGTGGCCGCCGCGCTGGCGCTGGCCGCCGCGGTCTCGCTCGGGCTGGCCCGCTTCTCCTACGCCCTGCTGCTGCCGCCCATGCACGCCGACCTCGGCTGGAGCTACCTGACGGCCGGCGCGATGAACACCGTCAACGCGGCCGGCTACCTCGCCGGCGCACTGCTGGCGCCGGTCGCCCTGGCTCGGATCAGCGCCCGCCGGGTGCTGCTGGCAGGCGGGGCGGCTGCGGCACTGCTCCTCGCGGCGCACGGGTGCGTCATCGACACGGCGGCGCTGTATGCGCTGCGCCTGCTGACCGGCATCGCGAGCGCGGCGATCTTCATCGCGGGCGGGCTGATGGCCGCGCGGCTCGTCGGCGAGACCGGCGCGGGGCGAGCCGGATTGATCCTCGGCATCTACTACGGCGGCACGGGGGTCGGGATCGTTGCGTCGGCGGGGTTGATCCCGCCGCTCGCGGCGTTGCCGCAGGTGCACGCCTGGCAGTGGGCGTGGATCGCGCTCGGCGCCGCGGCCGGGCTCGCGACGCTGGTGACCGGCCTCGGCACGCGCGGCCGCGACAACCCGCCCGCGCCGGCCTCGTCGCGCACCGGCCTGCGGGTCGGCGCCTTCGCCTTCGGCCTCGCGTCGTACACGCTGTTCGGGCTGGGGTACATCGGCTACATGACCTTCGTGGTGACGCTGTTGCGCGAGCAGCAGCTTGGCGCCGGGTTGATCACCGCGTTCTATGCCCTGCTAGGGCTGGGCGTGATCGCCTCGTCGTGGCTGTGGGCCGGGCTGCTGCAGCGCCATCGCGACGGGCGGCCGATGGCGCTGCTGAACGGGCTGCTGGCGGTCGCGACCCTGCTGCCGGTGCTGAGCGCGCATCCGCTCGCCGGGTTCGCGTCGGGCCTCCTGTTCGGCAGCGTGTTCCTGTCGGTGGTGGCGTCGACCACCGCGCTGGTGCGGCACAACCTCCCGCCGAGCGGCTGGCCGGCCGGGATCGCCGCCTTCACGACGGTGTTCGCGGCCGGGCAGATCGTCGGGCCGAGCCTGGTCGGCTGGCTGGCGGACGGCACCGGCGGGCTGCGCGCGGGGCTTGCGGCGTCGGCGGGCGTGCTGGCGGTGGCGGCGCTGCTGGCCTCGGCACAGCGCGCGCTCCGGCCGTCGTAGCGCGGCGATCACGCAAGGCCGAGGAATGTCCGCATGCGGTCCAGTTCGTCGGCCAGCGCCGCCTTGTAGGCCGGGTCCCGCGGCGCCTTGCCGTCGGCATAGCCCAGCTGCTGCTTCAGGCGCCCGTCGACCACCGACAGGTTGCCCCAGCCGATCACCCGGTCCCGCCACAGCAGCGGCAGCGCGTAGTAGCCGAACTGGCGCTTCGGCGCCGGTGTGTAGGCCTCGAAGCGGTAGGTCCAGCCCCACATCAACTCGAAGCGCAGCCGGTCCCAGGCCACCGGGTCGAAAGGCGCCAGCAGGCGCACCCGGTCGTCGACGACGTGCCGGCGCGAGGCCGGGTTCTCGTCGGCCGGCCAGTACCAGGTGACGCCGTCCAGCTCGATGCTCGCCAGGTGCTCGCGGGCCAGCCTCATCGCCGCCCGCGTGTGCGACTGCAGGTGCGGCGCACCGTACTTCAGCAGGTAGGTGAGGTAGGTCAGGCTGCGCGCCGGCAGCGGCGCGTACTTGCGCACGATCAACTCGATGAGGGCCGCGGCGCGGCGCGCCTGTTCCTTCGGATCGGCGTCGACCGGCGGATGCTCGACCGCCTCGTAGACCCGGGTGCCGGCATCGCGCCGCGCCACGCGCAGCAGGCCGCGGTAGTGCATGCCGTCCAGCAGGTGCGTGCTGGCATTCGACGAGCCGCCCCAGTAGTTGGTGACGCGACCATGCGCGAAATGCGCGTCGACCTCGCGCGGATGCACGCGCCGGCGCTCGCGCACGAACGCCAGCACCTCGGCGGCGCGGCGCTGCGTCGCGCGGTCCCAGCGGCGTTCGGCGGTGCGCGGGTGCATCAGCGCCAGGTGCTCGCGCGGCAGGAAGCCGTAGTTGACCAGGCAGTCCTCGTCGATCGGCAGGTGCGGGTAGCGGCGCTCCAGGTCGCCGGCGCGGTAGTCCTTGACGCGGTGGCGCAGCGTCAGGTCCTGCGCCCGCGCCGGTGCGCGGATCGGATCCGCCTGCAGGAACCCCAGCCGGCGGATCGCCCGCAGCAGTGTCGTGGGCTTGAACAGCGTGCGGGCGACGGCGTAGCGGCGCAGGTGGTCGAGGGTGATGGGCATGGAGCCGAATGATGCGGGATGCTCGTCCCACGACATGTCAGCAGAGGATCAAGCCACACCCGCGGAGCCGGCTTTGCCGGGCCGCCGGGTGGCGCCCCATGGGGGGCAGGAGCGAAGCGAATGGGGGGCCCTGTCACTGCGCGAGCTGCTCGACGGTGTCCAGTTGCATCTCGAAGCTGAAGAACCGGTCCCGACCCTGCGCCTTGGCGGCGTACAAGGCCTGGTCGGCGCGCATCACCATGCCTTCGACGGTGGTCTGGCCATCCGGCACGCAGGTGGTGATGCCACCGGTCAGCGTGACCGAGGCGCCCACCGGCGACGACGGGTGCGGCAGCGCCAGGCCGGCCAGCATGCTGCGCACCGCGCGCGCGAAGGTCATCGCGCCCGACTTGGGCGTGTTCGGCAGGATCAGCGCGAACTCCTCGCCACCGTAGCGCGTCGCGCGGTCGCGCGGCCGGTGGCAGGCACCGCGCAGCAGCGCGCCGATGCGGCGCAGGCAGTCGTCGCCCTGGACGTGGCCCAGGGTGTCGTTGTAGGGCTTGAAGGCATCCAGGTCGCAGAACACCAGCGTCAGCGGCTGCTGCTCGCGGCGTGCCGCGGCGATCTCGGCGTGCAGCAGGCGATCGAAGCCGCGGCGGTTGATGAGGCCGGTCAGCTCGTCGAGCTCGCTCAGGTGCTGCAGCCGCTGGTTGGCGCTGCGCAGCTCGGCCGACACCGCCATCAGCTCGGACTGCATGCGCTGCAGGCGCGTCATCGCGCGCAGCTTGGCTGCCAGCACCACGGCCGACACCGGCTTCACCAGGTAGTCGTCGCCGCCGCTCTCGATGCCCTTCCACAGGTCCTGCTCCTGGTCGCGGGCGGACAGGAAGATGATCGGCGTCCAGCGGCCGGACTCGGCCTCGCGCATCTGACGCGCCAGCCAGTAGCCGTCGTGTCCCGGCATCACCACGTCCAGCAGCACCAGGTCGGGCTTGTGGCGCTGGAACTGCTCCAGCGCCCACGTCGCATCGCCGGCTTCCAGCACCCGGTGGCCGAGGGCGTCGAGCTGGGCCACCAGCGCGACGCGCACGCCGGGCTGGTCGTCGACGACGAGGACGGTGAGCGGGGTCTGGGAGGATGTTGCTGGGAGCATGAGCAAGGCCGATGGCACCGATCTCGGCACCTTCGCCCCGCATATCGACCACCCCGGGGGGCGCTGAAGCCGCTGCGGCTCCCGCCGCCGCGGCTCAGTGCATTACCGCACGAAGCTCAAAGCCCCGCCGCTGCACGCAGCGCCTGGGCCTTGTCGGTCTTTTCCCACGAGAACTCCGGCTCCTCACGCCCGAAATGCCCATACGCCGCGGTCTTCTCGTAGATCGGGCGCAGCAGGTCCAGCATCTGGATGATGCCCTTCGGGCGCAGGTCGAAGTGTTCCTTCACCAGCTCGGCGATCTTGTGGTCGGGGATCACGCCCGTGCCTTCGGTGTAGACCGTCACGTTCATCGGACGCGCCACGCCGATCGCGTAGGCCACCTGGATCTGGCACTGGCGCGCCAGGCCGGCCTTGACGATGTTCTTGGCCACGTAGCGCGCTGCATAGGCGGCCGAGCGGTCGACCTTGCTCGGGTCCTTGCCCGAGAAGGCACCGCCGCCGTGCGGGCAGGCACCGCCATACGTGTCGACGATGATCTTTCGGCCGGTCAGGCCGCAATCGCCCTGCGGACCGCCGATCACGAAGCGCCCGGTCGGGTTGATCAGGTACTTCGTGTCCTTCAGCCATTCCTTGGGCAGCACCGGCTTGATGATCTCCTCGATGATGGCTTCGTTGAACGAGGCCTTCATCTTCTTCGGGGTCTCGCTCTGGTCCGGGCTGTGCTGCGTGGACAGCACCACGGTGTCGATGCTGTGCGGCTTGCCGTCGACATAGCGCATCGTGACCTGGCTCTTCGCGTCCGGGCGCAGGAACGGCAGGCGTCCGTCCTTGCGCAGCTGCGCCTGGCGCTCGACCAGGCGGTGCGCGTAATAGATCGGCGCCGGCATCAGCTCGGGCGTCTCGTCGCAGGCATAGCCGAACATCAGGCCCTGGTCGCCGGCGCCGGTGTTCAGGTGGTCGTCGCTCGCATGGTCGACGCCCTGGGCGATGTCGTTGGACTGCTTGTCATAGCAGACCATCACCGCGCAGCCCTTGTAGTCGATGCCGTACTCGGTGTTGTCGTAGCCGATGCGCTTGATGGTGTCGCGCGCGACCTGGATGTAGTCGACGTGGGCGTTGGTGGTGATCTCGCCCGCCAGGACCACCAGGCCGGTGTTGGTCAGCGTCTCGGCGGCAACGCGCGAACGCGGATCCTGCTTGAAGATCGCATCCAGGATCGCATCCGAGATCTGGTCGGCGACCTTGTCGGGGTGGCCTTCGGAAACGGATTCCGAGGTGAAGAGGAAATCGTTCGACACTCTTTAAACTCCAGTGGGTTGCAGAACGCGTTGCCGGCCCGACTGTCTGGAGAGCGGCGAACGCTTTAGCAGGATTTTTGAATCGCCCCGCAAGTAGTTCATAACTCGGCGATGGCGGGATTATAGAAACAGATGTCGAAGCTTCTTCGCGGTTTTGCCGGACTTTCCCTGGGTTTTTTACACCACCTGGGCAGCGCGCTGGGCTGGCTGGGCTATGCCCTGTCGCCCAGCTACCGCCGCCGCATGGTGGAAAACGCCGCCCAGGCCGGCCTGACGCGCGCCCAATGGCGGCCCGCCATCGCCTCCGCCGGACGCATGGTGATGGAGCTGCCGCGCCTGTGGCTGCGCCCGGCCGACGCCTCGGCGCTGGAACTGCTGAGCTTCGAGGGCGACGCCCTGCTGACGCGCGCCCTCGACGTCGGCCGCGGCGTGCTGCTGCTCACCCCCCACATGGGCTGCTTCGAGATCACCGCCCAGGGCGTGGCCGCGCGCTGGGGCAGCCGACGACCCATCACCGTGCTCTACCGCCCCGCCCGGCAGGCCTGGCTGCGCAAGCTCGAGGAGACCGCCCGCGACCGCCCCCACCTGCAGGCGGTGCCGGCCACGCTGAGCGGCGTGCGCCAGATGATCCGGGCGCTGCGCCGCGGCGAGATGGTCGGCCTGCTGCCCGACCAGGTGCCGCCTGTCGGCATGGGCGTGTGGGCGCCCTTCTTCGGCAAGCCGGCCTACACGATGACGCTGGCCGCCCGCCTGCTGCAGCAGACCGGCGCGATCCCGCTGCTGACCTGGGGCGAGCGCCTGCCGGGCGGCGCGGGCTATGTGCAGCGCTTCTCCGAGTTCCCCGGCCCGCTGCCGGACGACCCGGTCGAGGCCGCGACCGCGGTCAACCGCGCCATGGAACAGCTGATCCTCCAATGCCCCGGCCAGTACCTCTGGGGCTACCACCGCTACAAGGCGCCGCGCGAACAGCTGGCCGACGCCCCGGAAGAAAAGTCGACGCCATCGTGATCGGAACCCGTCTCCTGCTGGCCACCCTGTGGCTGCTGCACTGGCTGCCGCTGCCCGTGCTCGCCGCCCTCGGCCGCGGGCTCGGCCGCCTGCTCTTCCGGGTGGCGCGCTCGCGGCGCCGGATCGCCTTGCGCAACCTCGAACTGTGCTTCCCCGACTGGACGCCCGGGCAACGGCATGCCTTGGCGCACGAGCACTTCCAGTGGCTCGGACGCAGCATCCTCGAGCGCAGCCTGCTCTGGTATGCACCCCGGGAGCGGCTCTCGCGCCTCATCCAGGTGGAGGGCGACGTGAAGCTCGCCGAGCACAGCCCGCGCCCGGTGATGTGGCTGGTGCCGCACTTCATGGCGCTGGACGTGGCCGGGGTCGCGACGCTGCTGTTCCAGCAGCACCCGGCCTGCTCGATGTACCAGCAGCAGAGCAACCCGGCGATGGATGCGGTGATCCGGCGCGGCCGGCTGCGTTTCGGCGACCACGCGGAGATCTTCCCGCGCAGCGACAAGGCGCTCCCGCTGATCCGCGCGATCCGCAAGGGGCATGCCTTCTTCAACCTGCCCGACATGGACTTCGGCGAGCGCGACGCCGCCTTCGTGCCCTTCTTCGGCGTGCCGGCGGCCACGCTGCTGGCGCCCTCGCGCATGGCGAAGGCGCTGGGCATGGTGGTGCAGCCGGTGATCGCCGAGATGCTGCCGGGCGGCCGGGGCTACCGGGTACGTTTCGGCGAGCCCTTCACGCACTTCCCGACGGACGACGCCCTCGCCGACACCGCGGCGATGAACCGCTGGATCGAGGACGAGATCCGCCGCAACCCGGCCCAGTACCTGTGGGTCCACAAGCGCTTCAAGACCCGGCCGGCCGGCGAGCCGTCGCTGTACTGATCAATGCCCCTGCAGCGGGGCCAGCCGGACCCCGAGCCGCGCGCCGGCCCGCACCGCGGCGTCGGCCTCGCCGCAGCCCGCGAGCAACATGCAATATTCCTGCGCGCCGGTGTCGAGCTGCAACAGCGCGAAGCCGAACTGGCCCAGCCAGGCCTGCAGCTCCAGCAGCGCCTCGCGGGCGGGCCGGTGGCGGTTCTGGTGCCAGTCCCAGCCGTACAGCGCGTGGATGCCGGCGGCCAGCGCCAGCTCGCGGGCCTGCCATTCGATCTCCTCGATCCCGCCGAGCTCGATCTGCAGCATCGCCCATTGCCCGTGCTGCTGCCCGCCATCGCCCAGCAGCGCATTCACCAGCGCGGCCTCGGCGGTGTCGCCGAAATGCAGGTTGTTGGCCACGCGCTGCGTCAGACGCCGCCGTTCGCAGGGCTGGAGGTGGCCGAGAACCCGCGACAGCCAGTCGTCCAGCAGTTGGTCGAGTTCCAACGGGGCCGGCTCGACCGCCGGGGCGACAGGCGGGCAGGCGGGGCGCAGACAGGCGCGCCGCGGCAGCAGGCGACTCAGCAGCCTCAGCACGGCACGCGCTCCCGCCGCAGGATCAGGCAGGGCAGGCCGGAACTGCGCCAGCGCTTGTCGGCGCGCCGGCGCCCGCAGCCGCGCCGGCAGGCGCAGGCCAGGGGGGCGCACATCCCGGACGGTCGCCGGCATCGCAGCTTCAGCCGCACCGCGGGGGCGCGGCTCGTGGGCGGATGGAGGGGAAACGGGTGCGTGAGGCCATCGCTGCAATCCATGTCGTGCTTCTCCCTGGGGGTGGGCCGGCACCGGGGATCGGTGCCGGCACCCGGGAATGCTCGCCACGCTTTGTGCAGAGGTGTTGCAGATCGGCACAGGTTTTCCCGTAGCATCCGCGCCATGAGAGTGCAGTTCACCAAGATGCAGGGCGCCGGCAACGACTTCGTCGTGCTCGATGCCACCGCCGCGCCGCTGGCGCTGGATGCTGCGCAGCTGCGGACCCTGGGCGACCGGCGCTTCGGCGTCGGCGCGGACCAGATCCTGGTCGTCGAGCGCAGCAGCACGCCCGGCATCGATTTCCGCTATCGCATCTTCAACGGCGCCACCGGCGACGAGGTGGAGCAGTGCGGCAACGGCGCGCGCTGCTTCGTGCGCTACGTGGTCGACAAGGGCCTGAGCGACAAGCGCACGCTGCGCGTCGAGACCGTCCGCCAGACGCTCGAGCTGCGCCTGCAGGACGACGGCCGGGTGACGGTCGACATGGGCGCGCCGGTGTTCGAGCTGCCCGCCCTGCCCTTCGACCCCACCGGCCTGCTGCCGCGCGAGATGAACGGCTTTGCCCTCTGGCCGCTCCCCCTCGGCAGCACGACGGTGGAAGTCGCGGCCGTGTCGATGGGCAACCCGCACGCGGTGCAGCTCGTCGCCGACGTCGACACCGCGCCAGTCGAGACGGTCGGCCCGCAGGTGGAGCAGCATCCGCGTTTCCCGCGCAAGGTGAATGCCGGCTTCATGCAGGTGCTGTCGCCGGACCGCATCCGGCTGCGCGTGTACGAGCGCGATGCCGGCGAGACGCTCGCCTGCGGCACCGGCGCCTGCGCGGCCGTGGTGGCCGGGATTCGCCTCGGGCTGCTGGCGCCGCGCGTCGACGTCGAGGCGCGCGGCGGCCGGCTGACGATCGAATGGCAGGGCGGCGAGGCGCCGGTGCTGATGACCGGGCCGGCGAGCACCGTCTTCGACGGCGAGATCCAGCTGTAGACACGCCGCCCCTCCACAGACCCTCCGTAGTACAGGCTGAAGGACGACCCGTGAGCATTCAAGGCATCACCGAGCAGGACATTGCGAACTACCTGGCCAACACGCCGGGCTTCTTCGAGCGCCATGCGGAGCTGCTGGCGGCGATCCAGCTGACCAGCCCGCACGGGCAGCGTGCCGTGTCGCTGCAGGAGCGGCAGATGGAAATGCTGCGCGACAAGCACAAGAGCCTGGAGCTGCGCATCATCGAGATGATCCGGCACGGCACCGAGAACGTGTCGATCGCGGACAAGCTGCACCGCTGGACGCGGGCGATCATGCTGACGCACAACCCCGGCGACCTGCCGGACGTGCTGGTCGAGGAGCTGAAGCACCAGTTCATGATCCCGCAGGCGGCGATCCGCATCTGGGGCGCGGCCGAGGTGTTCAACGTGCTGCCCTTCGCCAAGCCGGTGAGCGAGGACGCGCGCAGCTTCGCCGCGAGCCTCTCGCAGCCGTACTGCGGCGTGAACTCGGGCTTCGAGGCGGCGCGCTGGCTGGCCGACGTGACGACGGTGATGTCGCTGGCGCTGATCCCGCTGCGGGTGAGCGAGGGCGACCCGGCCTTCGGCATGCTGGTGCTGGCCTCTCCCGATCCGACGCGCTACAGCGCCGACATGGGCACCGAGTTCCTCTCGCGCATCGGCGACATCGCGAGCGCGGGGCTGTCGCGGCTGCTGCCGGTGGCCTGATCCCTGGCCCGGCGCCATCGGCGATGGACGCAGACCTGCAGCGCCACCTGGTGCACCTGGAATCGGAGCGGCGGCTCGCGCCGCGCAGCCTGGCGCTGTACCGCGACGCCTTTGCGCGGCTGGAGGCCTTCGCTGCCGCGCAGCCGGTGGGCCTGCGCGCGGCGCAGACGCACCACGTGCGGCGCTGGGCCGCGCAGCTGCATGCGCAGGGCCTCGGCTCGCGCAGCATCGCGCTGCTGCTGTCGGCCTGGCGCGGCTTCTACCGCTGGCTCGGGCGTGAAGGGGCCGTGGCGCTGAACCCGGTCGACGGGGTGCGGGCCCCGAAGGCGGCCAAGCCGCTGCCCAAGGCCCTGCCGGTGGACCAGGCGGTGGCGCTGGCCGAGGGGCCGCCGGACGAGGCGGCGGACGATGACCCGGCACTCGCGGCCCGCGACCAGTGCATGGTGGAGCTCTTGTACGGCTGCGGGCTGCGCGTCGGCGAGCTGGTCGGGCTGGACCTGCGGGCGAGCGGCACGGCGGCGGGCTGGATCGATGCGGCCGAGGCCGAGGCGCAGGTGCTGGGCAAGGGCCGCAAGCGGCGCAGCGTGCCGGTGGGCGGGCCGGCCCTGGCCGCACTGGCGCAGTGGCTGGCGGTGCGCAGCACGATGGCGGATGCCGGCGAGCCGGCGCTGTTCGTGAGCCGGCGCGGCACGCGGCTGACCGACAGCCAGGTGCGCTCGCGCCTGAAGCGGCGGGCGCTGCAGGCGGGGCTGCCGACGCACGTGCACCCGCACATGCTGCGGCATTCGTTCGCGTCGCACCTGCTGCAGTCCAGCGGCGACCTGCGGGCGGTTCAGGAGCTGCTGGGCCACGCCAACATCGCGACCACGCAGGTCTACACCAAGCTCGATTTCCAGCACCTCGCCAAGGTGTACGACGCCGCGCACCCGAGGGCGAAGCGCAAGCCGTAGCAACGCGATCCGGTCAGCGAACACGCCCCCCGTAGCCCGGATGAAGCGCAGCGCAATCCGGGAGCCCCCGTCACCGCAACACGGCCCCGAGCACCTCGTCGAGCTTGCGCAGCCCCTCGCGCGCGTCGCCCAGGTAGCGCTGCACGCCCAGCCTCAGCGCCTTGGCCGCGGCCTCGTCGAAGAGCGCCATCGCGTCCTTCACGTCCTCGCCCTTCTCCTGCAGCTGCAGCGTCAGGTTGCCGGTGGCGAGCGTCAGCGCGCCCAGTGCGGCGAGCCCGGTGTCGCGCGACGACACCTCGCCGTAGCGCCCGTGGAAATCGTCGAGCATGCGGCGCGTGCGTGCATCCAACATCTCGTCTAGCGCATCGTCGACCAGTGCCGCCACCTCGCCCCGGGTGAAGCGCTTCAGCAGCGCATCCTGGACCTTGTCGCCCAGCGCATGCAGGGCCGGGCCGTCGAGCTTCTCCACCGGCTCCAGGCGGATGTCCTCGAACAGCGGGTAGCGCACCAGCTCGCGGATCAGGACCGGGTAGCGCAGGCAGCGCCGCACGTGCTTCGGCATCAGCCAGGTCGCGAGGTTGACGTAGTACTGGCGCACGTCGGTGATGTTGCGTCCGGTCAATCCCACCAGGTTGATGTTCACGAAGTGGTGCCAGGTCGAATCGGTGGCGACCCGGCCGACCTCCGCCGCGTGGCCGTTGTAGGTGCACACCGGGATGAAGGAGCGCGGCACCACCGCTTCCTTGCCGGGGAAGGCATTGCCTTCGGACATGGTCAGCGCGATCGCCTCGGGCGAGACCCGCGTCAGGCCGCCGGTGGCGATCGGCCATTCGTCGGTGATGTCGTCGGCCAGCTTGCTGGTCAGCACCGACGGCACCCGGCATTCGCCCTCGTGCGGATGGTCGGGGAAGACCTCGATCGCGCGCGCCGGCGCGGAGCCCGGCACCTGCAGCACCGGGTGCGCCACGCCGATGCCGAAGCTGGTGCGGAAGTTGACGTACAGCCGCTGCGGCAGCGCATCGGACTGGTCGTTGAACTCGAACACGTCGTTCGTGCCGGGGCCGGTGGTGGTGAGCCGGTCGATGCCGCCGCCGCTGGGCGTGTCGAGCGCGGCCCAGCGCCGCATCGACTGCACGCGAGGGATCGTCATGCACATCGCCGCCCCCAGGTCCTGGTGGTCGCCGGTGGCGAACAGGCCGCCGCCCTCCTGCATGAACTTCGTCAGCACCGACTGGCCGCCGGGCTCGTCGGCCAGGCCGGGCGAGCCCTCGGGGTTGTAGGCCATCAAAAACACCACGTCGTAGCGCGACTTCAGCACGCCCTGTGCCGCGTCGCCGAACTGGAAGTTGCTGATGTGCTGGGTGGCCGGGTCCAGCGAGGCCGGCGTGGCCGAGCCCGGGGTGTACATCGCGGTGCGCACGATCGGCGTCATGCCGTGGATGGTGGAGGCGCGCAGCGCCGCGACGAAGGTGGTGAGGCCGAAGTCGTCACCGGCGTTGAAGTTGAGGCCGTCGGTGACGACCAGGATCTTGGGGGTGCATTCGCGGAACCACTTGAGGATGAATGAGTCGAGCACGACGAGGTTCTTGAGCGTGGGCATGAGGGTGCCTCCTGGGTGAATCAGGTTGATGGGTGCCTTCGGTGGAACAACACATCGGCGCGCTGCAGCGACACGCCTGGGCAAGTTAGGTGCTGGGCGGCGCGGCCGACATCCCTAGCTCGCGCGCGGCCCCCTCATCTGCAGGAGGCGAACCTAGGGGGGCGAGGTCGCCGACAATCGCGGCCATGAAGACGATCACATTGCGCGATGGCAAGGAACGCTCGCTGCAGCGGCGGCACCCGTGGGTGTTCGAGGGCAGCATCGCCGGCGGCAAGGCCGACCTGGGCGAGACGGTGCGGGTGCAGGCGCACGACGGCCGGTTTTTGGCCTGGGCCGCCTACAGCCCGAACTCGCAGATCCGGGTGCGTGCCTGGAGCTTCGACGAGGCCGAGCGCATCGACAGCGCCTTCTTCCTGCGGCGCATCGAGCAGGCGGTGGCCATCCGGGCGCGCCTGCCGATCGCGAGCGACGGCGTGCGGCTCGTGCACGGCGAGGCGGATGGCCTGCCGGGCCTGATCGTCGACCGCTATGGCGACACGCTGAGCGCGCAGTTCCTGTCGGCGGGCGCGGAGCGCTGGAAGGAGAAGATTGCCGACCACCTGCTGGCGGTGACCGGGCTGGGTCGGCTCTACGAGCGCAGCGACGCGAGCTCGCGCGGGCTGGAGGGGCTGCCGGAGAAGACCGGCTGGCTGCGCGGCGACGGGCCGACGGAGATCACGATCCGCGAGCACGGCTGGCAGCTGACGCTCGACGTGGCCGAGGGCCACAAGACCGGCTACTACCTCGACCAGCGCGACAGCCGCAAGCTGTTTGCCGACAGCGTGCGGCACTTCGGCGTGCAGCGCGTGCTGAACTGCTACAGCTACACCGGCGGCTTCAGCGTGGCCGCCTTCGCGGGCGGGGCGGCGCAGGTGACGAGCGTGGATTCGTCCGGCCCGGCGCTGGAGCGCGCGCGGGCCCACGTGATCCGCAACGGCTTCGACGACAGCGCGCACGAGACGCTGGACGCGGACGTCAACCAGACGCTGCGCGCGATGCTGCAGCAGGGCCGCCGCTTCGACGCGATCGTGCTGGACCCGCCGAAGTTCGCGCCGACGGTGTCGCATGCCGAGCGGGCGGCGCGGGCCTACAAGGACATCAACCGGCTGGCCTTCATGCTGCTGGAGCCGGGGGGCGTGCTGTTCACGTTCTCGTGCTCGGGCGGCATCAGCCCGGACCTGTTCCACAAGATCGTGGCCGGGGCGGGGTTGGACGCCAATGTCGACGGGTTGATCTATGCGCGCACCGGGGCGGCGCCGGACCACCCGATGACGGTGACCTTCCCCGAGGGCGACTACCTGAAGGGCCTCATGATCATCAAGCGTTAGTTGACGGCCCGGCGCTCGGCCCGCCGAAGCGCGCCTGCCACGTCTCCAGCGGCACGCGCGCCGCATTGCAGACGTAGGAGATCGCGCGGTACCAGCCTGCAAGCAGCAACAGCTCCAGCAGCTGCGGCTCGCTCCACACCGCGGCGAGCTGCGCCCACAGGTCGTCGTCCACCGTCGCGCTGTCGTGCAGCGCATCGACCAGGCGGACCAGCAGGGCGTCACGCTCGGTCAAGGCCTCGTCGTCGGCGCGGCCGCGCTCGATCGCGCGCACCTGCGCCGGGCTGAAGCCGGCGGCCTGGGCGAAGGCGGCGACATGCACGCCCCATTCGTATTCGGCGCCGCAACGGGCGCAGACGCGGTCGATGACCACCTCGCGATCGCGCAGCGGCAGCATCGCGTGGCGGCCGAGCATGAAGCCGCCCCAAGGCATCAGGCGCTCGGCCAGCAGCGGGTGGCGAGCGAAGACGCGGAACAGCTGCAGCACGTCGACCGCCTCGGGCGGGGTCATGCGGCGCAGCATCGCGTCGATCTCGGGCTGGTAGGGCGGGGCCAGCGGGGCGATGCGGGCCGGGGCGGCGGTCGAGGTCATGGCGGTTCTCCTTTCGGTTCGGCGAGACGTCTGCTACTAAAAATGTAGCAACCCGATGATGGCACCGCGGATGGCATGGCATAGTCGCCGATGTGACGCCGCCCTCTTCTTCCCGCACCCGCCCCCAGGCGCCGCTGCCCGGCACGCCGGTGCGCGGCTCGGCGAGCGGGCGGCCGATCATGGCCTTGCTGGACCTGCTGGGACGGCGCGGCACGTTGCGCCTGCTGTGGGAACTGCGCGGCGGGGAGGCCCAGACCTTCCGGGCGCTGCAGGAGAGCATGGGCGGCGCGTCGCCCACCCTGTTGAACGCGCGCGCCAAGGAGCTGCGCGAGGCCCAGCTGCTGGAGCTGCAGCCCGAAGGCTATGCGCTGACGGCGCGCGGCCTGACGCTGCTGGCCGAGCTGGGCCCGCTGGACCGTTGGGCGCAGAACTGGGCGCGCGCGCTCAACCGCTGACGGTGGGCAGCGCGATGCGCGGCTCGAACTTGGCGCGGTGCACGCTGAAGAAGGCCTTGACGTTGCGCACGTTGGCATCGTGCGTGAAGAGGCGCTGCACCAGCGCGTGGTAGCCGGCCATGTCGGGCGCCTGCATCACGAGCATGAAATCCGGGCCGGGCGAGACGCGGTAGCACTGCTGCACCGCCGGCTCGGCGACGGCCCGGGCCTCGAAGGCGTCGAGGTGCTCGGCCCCCTGGCGGTCGAGCGTGATCTCGGCCAGCACCGTGAGGCCGGCGCCCAGCTTCTCGGGCGAGAGGATGGCGACACGGCGCTCGATCACGCCCGCCTCGACCAGGCGCTTGACGCGGCGCAGGCAGGTGGCGGGCGAGGTGTGGGCGGCCGCGGCCAGGTCCTGGTTGGACAGGGAGGCGTCGGACTGCAACAGGTCGAGCACCCTCAAGTCGGTGGGGTCCAGGGGCAGTTTTCTGTCGGATTCAGCCACTTCTCAAGTTCCGATGAAATCTAAGATCACATTTGTGATGGCGTGGCCGAGTCTTTCATTTATGCTATTTTTTTGCAAGCATTAGCCACAGAAGCCTCTCTACAGTCCAGCCATTCCAGTTCAACAGAGAGCAATCCCATGTGTGGCATCGTCGGCGCCGTCAGCACCCGCAACATCGTTCCGATCCTGATCGAAGGCCTGAAGCGGCTGGAGTACCGCGGGTATGACTCCTGCGGCGTGGCGGTGCACCAGGGCGGGCAGCTGCGGCGGGCGCGCAGCACGTCCCGCGTGGCGGAGCTGGAGGCCAACGTGCGCAGCGACGAGATCCAGGCCGGCACCGGCATTGCGCACACGCGCTGGGCGACGCACGGCGCGCCGGCGGTGCACAACGCGCACCCGCACTTCAGCGCGGGGCCGGGGGCGAAGAGCGCTTCGGCGGGGCGGGTGGCGCTGGTGCACAACGGCATCATCGAGAACCATGACGAGCTGCGGGCGGAGCTGAAGGCCAAGGGCTACGTGTTCGACAGCCAGACCGACACCGAGGTGATCGCGCACCTGGTGGACCACCTGTACGACGGCGACCTGCTGGATGCGGTGCAACGCGCGACGCTGCAGCTGCGGGGGGCGTATGCGATCGCGGTGTTCTGCCGCGACGAGCCGCACCGGGTGATCGGGGCGCGCGAGGGCTCGCCGCTGGTGCTGGGCATCGGCAGCAAGGAATCCGGCGAGCACTTCCTGGCCTCGGACGCGATGGCATTGGCGGGCGTGACGGACCAGATCGTGTACCTGGAGGAAGGCGACGTCGTCGACCTGCAGCTGGGCAAGGTGTGGACGACGAGCCGCACGGCCGAGGGCACGTACAAGGCGGTGCAGCGCGAGGTTCGCACGGTGCATGCGCACACCGGCGCGGCCGAGCTGGGGCCGTACCGGCACTACATGCAGAAGGAGATCTTCGAGCAGCCGAAGGCGATCGCCGACACGCTGGACGCGGTGAACGGCGTGACGCCGGAGCTGTTCGGCGACGGGGCGTACCGGGTCTTCAAGGAGATCGACTCGGTGCTGATCCTGGCCTGCGGCACGAGCTACTACAGCGGGTCGACGGCGAAGTACTGGCTGGAGAGCATCGCGAAGATCCCGACCAGCGTGGAGATCGCGAGCGAGTACCGGTATCGCGACAGCGTGCCGAACCCGCGCACGCTGGTGGTGACGATCAGCCAGAGCGGCGAGACGGCGGACACGCTGGCGGCGCTGAAGCATGCGCGCAGCCTGGGCATGAAGCACACGCTGACGGTGTGCAACGTGGCGACGAGCGCGATGGTGCGCGAGTGCGAGCTGGCGTACATCACGCGGGCGGGGGCGGAGATCGGCGTGGCGTCGACCAAGGCCTTCAGCACGCAGCTGGTGGGGCTGTTTTTGCTGACGCTGGCGCTGGCGCAGGTGCGCGGGCATTTGAGCGATGCGCAGGAGCAGGAGCACCTGAAGGCGCTGCGCCACCTGCCGGTGGCGGTGCAGGGGGTGCTGGCGCTGGAGCCGCAGGTGATCGCGTGGAGCGAGGAATTCGCGCGCAAGGAGAACGCGCTGTTCCTGGGCCGCGGGCTGCATTACCCGATCGCGCTGGAAGGCGCGCTGAAGTTGAAGGAGATCAGCTACATCCACGCCGAGGCGTACCCGGCCGGCGAGCTGAAGCACGGGCCGCTGGCGCTGGTGACGGCCGAGATGCCGGTGGTGACGGTGGCGCCGAACGACACACTGCTGGAGAAGCTCAAGAGCAACCTGCAGGAAGTGCGGGCGCGCGGCGGCGAGCTGTTCGTGTTTGCGGATGCGGACACGCGGATCGAATCGAGCGAGGGGCTGCATGTGATCCGGATGCCGGAGCACTATGGGGCGCTGTCACCGATCCTGCATGTGGTGCCGCTGCAATTGCTGGCGTATCACACGGCTTGCGCGCGGGGGACGGATGTGGATAAGCCGCGGAATTTGGCGAAGAGTGTGACGGTGGAGTGAGGGGTGTGGGTCAGGCAGGCCGGCTGTTCCGTGCCATTAATGTCTGAGACATGCCATTAAAGTCTGAGACGTGACATTAAAGTCTGAGACATCGAAGAGGCAGGACGTTGAAGCAGAGGTGGGAGTGGCGATCCGTTCGAATTTGGGAACGGACGCGGAATAGCGGTTGCCCTACACAGCGATGGGTCGCTCCTGTCTATTTCACGAAGCTGGATCAGACCGCGCCCATCCGGGAAAGACAGCTTTAAGCCGGTCGACGGTGTGTCGCCACTTGGGGGTCGTTGGCTGGCATACCGTGTTTTGGTTGCCGAACAGGCCGACCTCGTTGACGGCCTTGTTCTCTGGGACGGTGTCTAACCAACGCACTCGGACGAAATACTCTGCCCGCTCTGGGTCGTCCGCTGCCAGCCGATACTTGTCGGCGTGCTTCAGCGCCATCAACGCGGGCTGCTCGCCGTTGTCCGTCTGCACATTGAAGTCCTTCACCGGCTGCACGGACTCCAGGACGGTGCCGACGCCAACGTAGCCCTTCTTCGGAATCTTGACCCAGACCCGATCCCCGGGCGACAGCAGCTTTAAGGTCTGGCTGTACCAGCTGCCACCGCCGCCGCTGATGAAGCCGAAGCGCCGAGCATCCTCCCAACTGCGCGAGGCGGCATCGCCAAAGGACACATAGAACTCACCGTTCCACGGTTCCTTGTCGCCCTTGGTCGTGGTGGTGGACGCCACGTTGGCCTGGGTCTCGCCGGGGTCGATGAGCCAGGCCCTGCTCAAGAGTTTGTCGGCTCCATGCTCGAAGACCTGGAAGAACACGACGTTGATCGCGATGTCGCGGGCGTTGAGGTAGCCGATGATGCGCTCGGTCGAAGGGTCCAGCTCCGCTGCCACGATGATGATTTGGTGCGACTGGTTGAGGGTTTCCTCGTCCAACTCCACGCCGAAGCGCTCCTGGAAAGCCACGTCGAGGCTCTTGCCGCCGGAGAACCGCTGAAAGATCTGCGCAACTCGGTCGGGCGTCAGATGTTCGACCCACGAGGCGTAGTCCAGAGCCTGGGCGATGATTTCGCGAGGCGTGCGGTCGCGCTTCAGCTCGATGAGCACCAGCGAGGCGTCCGGGGCTATGGCCAGCAGGTCGACGCGCCCACCGTGCGACGTGACTTCCTGGCGACCGATGAGCATCCATTCGCTGGAGAGGATGCGAGGGTCCCGCACGATCATGTCTTCGAGCTGCTGCTCGCTGGCAAGGCGGCTCGAGACGAGTGGTGCCGGCTGTTCGCCGACGCGCCAAATGGCGTGGTGAATCGGCATCCCGTGTTCCTCGCTCAAGCCACCAGCTTCAACAGCTGCGGCTCGTTGCGCACCTGCAGGCACCAACGCGCCACCGACGAGAGTTCGGACGACCGGTCCGTCAGCTCGCGCACCTTGCGTCGCACCTCCAACAGCTTGGCCTTCGCCGCGGGGTTCTTGCCGGCTGTGCACTTGGCCTTCGCGGCCAGGAAGTCTTCGATCAAGGCATCGACCTTCTGCCAAACGCTTCGGCGGGCTTCCGCAAGCGGCACATGCTCGTTGAGCTTCAGGCGCTTCACGGTTTCGGTCACGCGCTCCTGCTCCCACGGCGAACTGCCAGGCATCGGGATTAGCTTGCCCTCTTCATCGAAAGCGATGAGCGAGACATCGTCGTCGTCGATCGGGTCCAGCAGGTAGGCTGCCTCTGACTCTTCGCAGCGCGCGTCGAACGTCGAACACAGTGAACCCTGCTGCAAGGGGAACCAGCCGCCCTTTTTGCGATTGCCAACATTGCCGCAGACGCGAAAGTTCATGTAATCGAAGGCCAGCCACCAGTAGCCGTCACGTTCAGTTCCGTCCAACGCTTTCGCCTCCTTCTTGGGGCGGAAGTGCTCCACGTCGTAGTGCGAGTAGAGGTCGCGGACCTCGGAGAACCAACACTTGCCTCTCGAAAGCGCCAGCATCCACTGCTTCAGCGCTCCCCAATGCGCGCTATTGGCGTCGATCAATGCGTTGCGGTCGTCACGCTTGCCCGCGGCCTGCAAGGCAGCCATGTCAGTTACCAGCTGCGCCGACTTCGCCAGCCAAGCGTCCCACTCGGCCTGCGTCCAGGGCGTCCAACCCGGAATATCGCTATCCGTCGGCCGCCTGTGCTCCAGGTCGATGAAGATCACTTGCCGTCCTCCTCGCGTAGGATTTCGTCAATGATTTCGTCGGCCAACTTCTCCTGCTCGGCCTGCTCTTCCGGGCTGAGCGTTGGCTTGCGGAACTTCCGGTGCTCTGCCATCTTGCGCACGAACAGCGCGTAGTCAGGATCCCTGAAGTCCGCCGTCGAGAAGCCCAGGTCCGACAGTTCGGCCGACAGGCGAGTCAGCTCAGCATCCTCCTCTGCGGTTCGGGGCCGTTTGACGTAAAGCTCGTTGCGTCGGAACAAGCGGCGCTCGGTCTCAATGTCCAGCGTGGACGACAGGCCAAACAGCTCGCTCTTGAGCAGCCCCGTCACGCCCATGCCCTGCGGGTGCTCGTCCGGCGTTTCCACCGCGGTGCGGTCCGCCCTCCGGCGCAGGATGTGCACCTGCTCGCGTTTGAGGCTGCCGATCATCATCGGGTCGTGAGTGGTGATCAATACCTGTGACGCACCTTGAATCAAGGCTTCGCCGTCCTGGTTCAGCACGCCTTCAATATCGTCGAAGTACCGCAATTTCCAGATCGGGTTCAAGTGCGTGTCCGGCTCGTCCAGCAGGAACAGGCAGTGGTCTTCGCGGGTGATGCGCATCAGACCCAGCACGGTGAGCATCTGCAGCTCGCCTTCTGACAGCTGGGTGAAGCTGACCTTGCCGTCGTGTCCATCCTTGCCATCCACGCGTTTCTTGACGTTGATGCGCACTTCCTCAATCAGGTCGCCGATGTAGGCGCCCTCGGCGTAGCGGAAGAAGCTGTGGGTGCCGCCAACCAGGCGGCCCAGTTCCTGCAGCTTGGCCTGATTGGGCACATACAGGTAGAGCTGGCGCTGTTTCTCGGTGCGACCGCGAAAGTCGATCTGCTGGGTCACTTCCTGCTCGATGGGCGCCCAGGCCACTTGCCACAAGCTGTCCAGGAACTCGCTCACCACACTGCCGCGTGCGAACCAGAAGCGCGGGTCGCCCTCGTTCAGCTCGACCTCGTCGAACTTGCCATTCCGGCGTTTCTCGCGCAGCCGGTACGGCTCCTTCAACACGAACAGGGCCGACTCCAGCGACTCGATGTGCAGGTTCTTCAGCACCTTCTGGAACACGGGGTCGTCCGACAGCAGGCAGGCCAGCAACACCAGCTGACTGTGCCCGCCCCGGCAATAGAACAGGCGGCGCAGGCGGTCGTCGCTCACCTTTACCGATCGCCTGCGGTGCTGCGATTCCGTTGAAGACAAGAACCGATTTCGCTGCTCGTAGTACGGCTGCAGTGAGTCCCTGATTCGTACAAGGTCCGCATGCTCGGTCGCCGTCAGCTCTGCTTCCGTTTTACCTTCGAAACTTCGAAGCTCTGCTTCCAAGGCGAGCATCTCGCGGGGCGCCTTATATGAAGTGAATAGATCGCCTCGAAGCACTTCGTCTGCGGTGATCTCTTGTCGTCCATTGAAGCGCTTCTGGTGGTCCTGAAACAGCGCCTCGATGCGCTCGTTGCGCCCGGAGTAGTAGGCGAACACGTGCGAGGGGAGGAGGCGCGGGCCGCGGCGCTCGTCGCGCGGCGTCTTGTCGGGAGGATCGTTCTTGTTCAGGTAGTCCTGGCTGACCCGGTCGCCATCGACCCACACGAATGGTCGGCGCTGTTTGGCCAGATCCGCCTGGATGCGCACCACGTGGCCACGGATCTCGTATTCCAGCGTGTAGTCGAACGCGGCGTCCCGGTCCAGGTCTATGTCGCGGAAGATGGTGATCAGCGCCTCGATCAGGTTGGACTTGCCGGTGCCGTTCTGGCCGATCAGCGCGTGGCTGCGGATGGCCTTGGGTGCGGCCGTGCTCTCAGCGCCCGGCCGCGGTTCGAGATGGGTGGCGAAGTCGATGACAAGGCCACGCAGGTTGCGGAAGTTCGGGATCACCAGGTGCCGCAACTGCATGTTTAGCCGCCTGCGGTTTCAGCCGTCTTGGTGCGCACCTCGGCGACCGTGGGCTCGGTGATCCAGCCGTGCGCTACCTCAGTCTTGAGCTGCGCGTAGAACGCATCGATCTCACCGCCGAAGCGCTGCCACAGGTCACGGGCCGACATCTCGCCTTGCTGACGTGCCAGCAAGGTGGCCAGCGGCGCTTGGTCCTTGACGCCTGGCAACGTGCCCAGGCGCAGCGGCGCGATCAGGTCGGTTTGCGGTGCTTTCACAGCGGCTTCCTCTAATTGTTCAATGGCGACACCTGCGAGTTCGGCAGTCGACGCAATTGCTAGCCGCTCTGCGGCCTTGTTTCCGTCGAGTAGCTCCTTCTCAAACCTGTCACAGATCCGCATGAGTTGCTCAACTCGCGAAACGATGCGAGCTTGCTCAGCAACTGGAGGCACGGGGATCTCAAGCTGCTTCAATTTCGCAGCCTTGATGCCCTTCGCTGTCATACCGCTGGAGTTCTTGTCGAGCAGGCTTTGGAAGCGAGGTGACAACATGAAGTACATCGCGCAGCGCGTGTTCAGATCGGCAAATGGCTGCAAATTAATAACCCTCTGAGCAAGTGCAAAGGTCGGCGGTTCTTCAATCAGCGCGACATTGCCGAGCGGTGCTTCCGTTGTGAAAAGGAGGTCGCCTTTCTTCGGAAATCCACGGGTCATCCACTCCGCATACGAACTTTCGGAGATGTATTCCACTGGTTCGCGATCCAAACGCCCGGGTCGAACATTCTTGGCAGTCACAAGAACAACGCCGCTTTCCGTCTTGGTCGGCGTCTTCCCTCTGTAGTCGATGAACTGGAACAGTTCTTCGAGAGTGGCTTTTGACCAGTGGGCGGGTATGTCTACGTCTAGCTGGACGACGTCGGTTGCCGCACCGACCTTTCGCTTCAACTCGCCAGATGCCAGTCGAAGTGCTTTCGCATCTCGTGTGCGGCCCAGAAACGCATCAACCGATTCATCGTCAGGCATTCTCTGGCTGAGGTAACCGACCAAAGCCAAATCCAGGACGGATGCGCGCAGAGTCTTCACATCCGCCGGCTCACTGAACAAGTGTCCGAAGGTGCCTTGCAGGCGTTGCCAGCTTTCTTGCAGCTCGTGCGGGCTTTCGGCGCCGGCCAGGGCCTGCAAGGTGGACTGGCGCAGGCCGTTTTGCAGCTTTCGCCGGTCTTGCTGCTGCTTCTCCAACCGGTCGCACAGCGCCATCAGTTCACTGACCTTGGCGACGATACGGGTTTGTTCCTCAAGGGGGAAAATCGGATAAGTAGCGAATATGAGATCGTCCCGCGAGAATCCGGGAATCATGCTTTTGGACTTCTTGATAAGTTCATCTACGAACCCGTCTAGCCAAATCTTCAAGAACTGCGAATCAAGTTCATCAGAGAAACCGCGTATCGCCATGATCTGGCGTGCAATGTGAACGGCGCCGATATTGTTGAAAGCAGTCTTTCCTATCGTTCCTTTGCATGTGATCAGCAGGTCCCCGGTAGTTGAGATCACGACCGGTTCGGGTGTCCATCGATTCACAGCGATCACGCCATTCTCGATGTTGCTAGCACCAGTGATGTACGGGATGCCGGTTCTCGATTCGTTGTATTGAGTCGGCCCCAGATCACGGCCAGACAGCAAATGCCAGACCTCACCAAAGTAGGCCCATCGCCAGTGTCGCGCGCCTCGCACAACGCCCTCGTCAACGGAGACGTTTGGGTATGGCTTTTCCCTTGGCAACTTTTTGTCCGCCACCAGTTGCGCCCGAGCCCTTCTAACTCGGTGCAATAAATCGCTCGAAGACCGAACCACTTCAGGTGAACCAACAAGCTTTCCCTGGATTGCCAACTGAAGCACCAACTCCCGCAATCGCGCCACACCCCCGGGCGCGTTCGCGATGTGGCCGAACTCGGCCAGGAACTGCTGCGCGTCCATCAGGCATCGTCCCCACTGCGGTTGTCGAGGCGAGCGCGCGAGAGGGCGATGGCTTCGTGCAGCTTGGCTTCCGTCGGTGCGCCGCTCATGCCTGGGACTCCTCCGCATCGCCTTCAGCGTTGAAGTGGTGCGCCAGCGCGCCGGCCAGTTCGGTCTTGAGGCTGTTCTCGGTTTCCTGGATCTGGCCGAGCAGGGCTTTGTACTTCTCCAGCAGCACGTCGGGGTCGTGGGTTTCTTCGTCTGGCCCGTTGCGGTTCTTCAGGTCCAGGTTGTAGATGGGCCAGTAGATGCGGTCGCCCGCGGCCTGGGCGTCGCGCGCTTGCAGGCGCAGACCTTCGGCTTGCGGGCGCAGCGTTTCGATTTCATCTTCGACCGCCTTGCGCTGCTGCGGATCGGTCACGCCTTTGATGGATTCGCGCAGGGCGCGCATCTGGCCTTCCACCGCGCTGGCCTGGTTGTTCAGCGCCTCGGCGCGGGTCCAGTGGGGCTGGGCAGCGGCCTCGGCCTGCTCGCGCTTGGCTTTGAAGTCGACCTTCCAGGCACGTTCGTTTTCCTCCCGCCCGGCGAAGCCATTGGCCTCAATGCCCCACCAATCTTGCAGCGGTTTGAACTCATTAAACCGGATGGGCTTGGTCTTGCTGTAGCTCTTGTAGCCCGGCGGGTAGGGGTGTTCGTAGAACCAGATGGTGTCGGTGTGGAAGCGCTCGGTGCCGTCGTCCACCTGCTCGCCCTTGGTGAAAAAGAGCAGGTTGGTCTTGATGGTGGTGTAGGGCGCGAACACGCCTCTGGGCAGGCGCACGATGGTGTGGAGGTGACAGTCGCGCAGCAGCATGCGCTTGAGCGTGCCTTTGATGCCGTCGCCAAACAGAAAGCCGTCGGGCAGCACCACGGCGGCGCGGCCTTTTTCCTTGAGCAGTTTCTTGACGATGAGGGCCATGAACATGTCGGCCGTCTCGCGGGTGCGCAGATCGGCCGGGTAGTCGCTGCCCACGCCGTCGTCTTCATAGCCGCCAAAGGGTGGATTGGTGATGATGCAGTCGACCTTGTCGTGCACGCGCCATTCGTTCCAGCCCACACCCAGGGTGTTCTTGCGCTCGATCTGGCTGGGCACGTCGATGCCGTGCAGCAGCATGTTGGTGGTGCACAGCAGGTGGGGGAGCTGCTTCTTTTCAATGCCGCGGATGAGGTCCTCGATGGCGGCGTGGTCTGCTGCCCTGGATTTGCCGGTGATCTGGTGGCGGAAGTGGTCGATGGCCGCGGTCAAAAAACCGCCTGTGCCACAGGCCGGGTCCATGACGGTTTCACGCTTGGCCAGGCTAGGGTTCACGCGGTCGGCCATGAACTGGGTGATGGCGCGTGGCGTGTAAAACTCGCCCGCGTTGCCGGCGCCGCGCAGATCGTTGAGCAACTGCTCGTACACATCGCCCAGGTTGGCGCGCACGGTGAAGTCGTCAAAATTGATGGCCTCTTCCAACTTCTCAATCACGGCGAGCAGCTGGGTGCCGGACTTCATGTAGTTGTTGGCGTCTTCAAAGACGCTGCGGATCACCTGGTACCGCGCTCTGGTCTTGGCATCCGCATTGCCGGCAGTGCTCAGGTCTTTGAGCAAGGGGAACAGCTGGTTGTTGACGAAGCCAATGATCTCGCTGGCTGCGATCTGCGGCTTTTTCTTGCCATCGGCGTCGGTGACGTAAGCCGCCCAGTTGCGCCAGCGCAGCTCGCTGGGCAAAGGTGACTTGTACTTTCTCCCCTCGGCCTTGGCGTCGTCTTCCCACTCTTGCTCGCGCTGGTCAAAGACCTTGAGGAAGAGCATCCAGGTGAGCTGGCCCAGGCGCTGAGCGTCGCCGTCGACGCCGTCGTCCTTGCGCATGATGTCCTGGATGGACTTGATGGTGCTGCTGAGATTCATGTCGGATTGTTGTTCTATTCGCCTGCCGTTAGTGGTCAGGCCTGCTTCTTCTTGTCTGCTGCGTCGTACAGGGCTTGTTCAAGTGCCTGCACCGCCTGGGTGTATTGGTCCACACCGCCAAAAATGCCGCGGCGAATCTGGGTCTTGCTGCCGAACTGATCGAACGGCGGCAGCTCCAGCACTTTGGCGTCTTCAATGTCCTGCACGCCGTGGTCAGCGAACTTGTCGAGCAAGGCCTCCAGCACCGCTCGGGCCTGTTCACCGTACCGGCCGAACACGTCGCGCTTCTTGACGTTGTTGGCGCGCTCGCGCCGGGTTAGCGGCTTCTGGTCGAACGCTACATGGGCGACCAGGTCGAAGACATCCAGCTCGGCGCCGTTCGGCACGGCCTGCTGCAAGACCTCCAGCGGGACGCCATGATCCTTCAGCTCCTCCAGCACAGCCTGCTTGCGCTCTGCGCTGTTCCATCGGCGGAGGAAGTCAGTCAAGCTGCCAAACTCAGCTTGCAGGGCCTTCTTGATGTCGTCCTTGAGCAGAACGCGGTAATCCTCAGTGATCAGCTTGCCGTCGGCGTCGAGGTACTGCGAGCGCTCGACCGCGACGCGCACATTCACGTCGTCAATGACGTACTTGACGCGGCCTTCGCCGCCGCCGCCGGTGGTGATGCCGGGCGGTGTGCGCTCGTCACCGGCCTTACCGGGCCAAGGGGATGGAGGATCGGGCTCGCCAGCACTGGGTGGAACATCAGGCGGGACTACCGGCTCATCGTCCTTGGGCTCGTAGATCACCACGGGCTCGCCATCGAAATCCGGATCGGCGAACAGGCGCGTGGCGCCCTTGAAGTCCATGATGGTGAAGTACAGCTTCTGGTAGTCCTCGCGCAGGCGCGTACCGCGACCAATGATCTGCTTGAACTCGGTCATCGAGTTGATGCTCTGGTCCAGCACGATCAGCTTGCAGGTCTTGGCGTCCACCCCGGTGGTCAGCAGCTTCGACGTGGTCGCGATCACGGGATACGGCTCGTCGTTGTCGATGAAGTACGACAGCTGAGCCTTGCCCTCGTTGTCATCGCCGGTGATGCGCATCACGTAGCGGCGATTGCTTGCGGCGGCGGGAATGATCTTGACCAGCTCTTGGCGCATGCGTTCGGCATGATCCTGGTCGTCGCAAAACACGATGGTCTTGGCCATCGGATCTGTGGCTTTGAGGTACTCCCACACCTTGGTGGCCACCAGACGGGTGCGCTTCTCCAGGACCAGGTTGCGGTCAAAGTCCTTGGTGGTGTACTGCCGCTGCTCCACGGACTGGCCCAGCTTGTCGACCTTGCCCTTTTCCGGCGTGTAGCCTACGGCGTCTGCGTCAGTCGCGATGCGGATCACTTTGTAGGGAGCAAGGAAGCCGTCCTCGATGCCCTGTTTCAGCGAGTAGACGTACACCGGCTCGCCGAAATACTTGTAGTTGTATTCCGGATCCTTGATGACCCGCTGACCGGCCTGCTTGTCAAGTGAGCTCTTCTCCTTGGGCGTGGCAGTCAGACCGACATGGGTCGCCGAACTGAAGTAATCAAGAACCTCTCGCCAAGAAGAGTCTTCCGCCACACTGCCGCGGTGGCATTCATCAATGACCGCCAGATCGAAGAAGTCAGAAGGGAACTGCCGGTAAATCTGCTTCCAATCTTCGCGTCCGGTCACGGCCTGGTACAGCGCCAGGTAGATCTCGTAGTTTTTCTTGACCTCGCGGTTGGTGACCTTGTGCATCACCTCGCCAAAAGGGGCGAAGTCTTGCTGCATCGTCTGGTCGACCAAGATGTTCCGGTCTGCCAAGAAAAGGATCCGCTTTTTGGCCTTGGCCTTCCAAAGGCGCCAGATGATCTGAAACGCGGTGTAGGTCTTGCCCGTGCCGGTGGCCATGACCAGCAGCACACGTTCCTGGCCCTTGGCAATGGCCTCAATGGCTCGGTTGATGGCGACGCGCTGGTAGTACCGGGGCTCCCGGCCGCTGCCATCGGTGTAGAAGGTCTGCTCGACGAGCGCGACGGCTTTCGGCTCGGTCAGGCCCTTCCACTGCTGGAACAGCGCCCAGAGCTCGGCGTGCGTCGGGAAGGCCTCGAGGGGAACTTCACGCTCCGTTGGTGAAGTCAGCCCCGTTCGGTCATGCACTAGAAGCGAAATGCCGTTGCTGCTGATCGCAAAGGGTGCATCGAGCATTTCGGCGTAGAGCAGAGCCTGCTGCATCCCCTGACCCACCGGGAATCGAGCCTGCTTAGCCTCGATCACGGCAAGCGGAACGTTCGGGCGGGCGTAGAGGACATAGTCAGCCCGCTTGGGCCCACCCTTGGCTTCTGGGTTGCGCACCCGAGCGGCAAGCTTGCCGCGAACCATGACACGCCCTTCCGTAAGGCTCACTTCTTCCCGGAATTGCGCCTGCTGCCACCCAGCGGCCTGGAGGGCTGGTGTGATGAACTTGGTGCAGATGTCCCGTTCGCTGAGTTCGTTCCTGTCCACCAAACGGTTCCTCCCTCAAGGTGGCGCCTGGCTGCCGCCGTGTTCATTGGTTCGGGGCTGGACTTTCACGCTGCCTGCTCCCTCGTGCTGAAGGCGTCGTAAAGCCGCCAGGCGAGCGACAAACGCTCCTCCGTCGACAACCTCTCTCGATTCGTTTTCACCTGTCGTTCGACTTCAAGGAACGCTCTACGGAACCGCTCCCTGTCCGTCCCACTCGGCGCTTGACGCAGGCCGGTGAGCACGTAGCGCACGTCGACACCTGCACCCTCTAGCGCGACCAGTGTCTCGGCCGCCGGTGATGACTGCCCTGCCTCGTACTTGACGAAGCTGACGCGGGGAGCGCGGATGGCGTCCGCCAACGCCTGCTGGGTGAGGCCGAGCCGCACCCGCTCCTCAAGCAGGCGCTGACCGATCTGTTGACGGACCTCGGGGTTTCGCATAGCGTGCGATGTTAATTATTCTTATCAAAGAATGGTGTGCAGTTTAAAACACTACACGCATTCTCGGGCGAAGCTGGCGGGAGAGGTTTCCCGGACGGCGCGAGCGCAGCGTCATGTCTGTCGCCCTTCACTTGCGCGGGTGGAAGGTCCGACCACACACCAAGTATCACATCAAGAAAAACGCCACCGAGGTCTGCAAACCTGGTGGCGTTCGCTTTTACCGCGGGAGTTGTGCCGGATTCAGCAGTCGATGCTCGGTGACAAAGTCAATGTTGAATGTTTCCGGCGCACTAGCCTTCTAGATCGCGTCCAGAATTTTGTGAAGGTTCCCGGTCGAAGGCATGTAGGGAACATCTGTATTCATTGGACTTCCCTCCCGGAGAGTTCTTGGGCGGATCGAGTCTATAACGCGCATGCGGCTTGTGCACGATTAACGGCACTTCAAAGGGAAGGGCCCGGCGTCGAATGGACAACGGCTGCGATCTGTCGTGTAAAGATCTAGTTCGCCAAGGTCGACTTCAAGTACGGCGCCGTGCGACTCGTTCGCTCACACGCCACCTCCTCCGGCGTGCCGCAGGCCACGACCCGCCCACCTTCATCCCCCGCGCCGGGGCCCATGTCGATGACCCAGTCGCTGGCCGCGACCAGTCGCATCTCGTGCTCGACGACAACCACTGTGTTGCCCGCTTCGACCAGGCCTTGCAGCTGCACCATCAGTCGATCAACATCCGATGGATGCAAACCCGTGCTGGGCTCGTCCAGCACATAGAGCGTATCGCCGCGCTGCGGACGCTGCAGTTCGGTGGCCAGCTTGATGCGCTGCGCCTCGCCGCCCGAGAGCTCGGTGGCGGGCTGGCCCAGCCGCAGGTAGCCCAGGCCGATGTCGCGCAGCAAGGCCAGGGGCTTGCGCACCGCAGTCTCGCCATCAAAAAAAGCGTGCGCGTCGTCGACGGTCATGGCGAGCACCTGCGCGATGTTGCGATCGTTCCAGGTGACCTTGAGCGTGTCCTCGTTGTAGCGCGCGCCGTGGCAGGTCGGGCATGGCGCGTAGACGCTGGGCATGAACAGCAGCTCAACGCTGACGAAGCCTTCGCCCTCGCAGGTCTCGCAGCGGCCCTTGGCGACGTTGAACGAGAAGCGGCCGGCGTCATAGCGGCGCCGCTTGGCCAGCGGCGTTTCCGCAAACAGCCTGCGGACCGCATCGAACAAGCCGGTGTAGGTGGCGAGGTTGGAGCGTGGCGTGCGTCCGATGGGCTTCTGGTCGACCCGCACCAGGCGTCGTATCGCCTCGGCGCCTGCGTGCAACCGGCCGCGCGTGACCTGGATGATCTCCGGCGCGCCAGGGCCGCCCTCCTCTTCGGGCGACTCAGGCTCGTGGCCGAGGTGCGCGCCCACGAGCTCGACCAGCGCCTGGCTCACGAGGCTCGACTTCCCCGAGCCGGACACCCCGGTGACCGCAGTGAAGAGCCCGAGTGGGATGCGCGCGTCGAGTTCACGCAGGTTGTTGCGCGTGACGCCGCGCAGCTCGAGCCAGCGGGTCGGCTTGCGCGGTGCACGCGTTCGCGATGCCGGATCGGCAAAGAGGTGCTTCGCCGTGTGCGAGGCAGCGATGGCGCGCAAGCCCTCGGGCGGGCCGCTGTAGAGCACGCGGCCGCCCTTCTCCCCGGCGTCGGGCCCGACGTCGACCAGCCAGTCCGCGCGCCGCATCACTTCGAGGTCGTGCTCCACGACGAACAGCGAGTTGCCTTGAGCCTTCAGTTGCATCAGGGCGCCAAGCAACGCCTCCCCGTCGGCGGGATGCAGCCCCGCGGAGGGCTCATCGAGCACGTAGATCACCCCGAACAGGTTGGAGCGGATCTGCGTGGCCAGGCGCAGGCGCTGCAGTTCCCCAGGCGACAGCGTGGGCGTGCTGCGCTCCATCGAGAGATAGCCGAGCCCGAGCCGTTGCAGCGTGGCGATGCGCTCGCACAAGTCATTCGCGATGCGTTGCGCGGCCATGCGCTTCTCTTCCGAAAGATGGGGCGTGCGGCGCACGTCGGGCGCGCCGGCGTGCGCGGCGCCGCCGGCGGCAACCCGCCGCGCCTGGTCGGCCTTCGCCCGTGCGCGCGTGAAGGCTTGCGCGCCCGGCGCGGGCGCCGTGTCCTCGAACTTCCCGGCAGCTGCCGGCGCCAGCAGTGCCGCGACCCGATCGAGCGACAGTTGCCCCAGCGCGCCGATGTCTACACCCGCGAAGGTGACGGACAGTGCCTCGCGCTTGAGTCGCTTGCCTTCGCACACGGGGCACGGCGCGCCGACCATGTAGCGCGACACACGGCGCTTCATCAAGTCGCTGTGCGTCGTCGCGAACGTGTGCAGCACGTATTTCCGCGCGCCGGTGAAGGTGCCCATGTAGCTGGGCTCCATCTTCGATTTCAGCGCGGCCCGGGTCTCCGCGGGGGTGAAGCCGGCGTAGACCGGCACCGTGGGCTGCTCCTCGGTGTACAGGATCCAGTCGCGATCCTTCTTCGGCAGGTCGCGCCAGGGGCGATCGACGTCGTAGCCCATCGTCACAAGGATGTCGCGCAGGTTCTGGCCGTGCCAGGCCGGTGGCCACGCGGCTATCGCGCGCTCGCGGATCGACAACGAAGGGTCGGGCACCATCGTCTGCTCCGTGACCTCGAACACACGGCCCAGGCCGTGGCAGTGCGGGCAGGCGCCCTGGGCGGTGTTGGGCGAGAAGTCCTCTGCGAACAGCATCGGTTGGTTCGGCGGATAGATACCGGCACGCGAATACAGCATGCGCACCAGGCTGGACAGCTGCGAGATGCTGCCCACCGAGGAGCGCGCGCCTGGCGTGCCGCGCGACTGCTGCAGCGCGACGGCCGGCGGCAGGCCGGTGATCTCGTCGACGTCGGGGACGCCGACCTGGTCGATCAGGCGCCGCGCATACGGCGCCACCGACTCGAAGTAGCGCCGCTGCGCCTCCGCGTAGAGGGTGCCGAACGCCAGCGAGGACTTGCCGGATCCGGAGACGCCGGTGAAGACGACCAGCGCGTCGCGCGGGATGTCGACGTCGACGTCCTTCAGGTTGTGCTCGCGCGCCCCCCGCACGCGCACGAAGCCGTCACGCTCGGGAGCGGGGGTGGGGTCGGGTTCGCGCCAAGCCTGGAGCGAGTCGTGGGCGGCGATGCCGCGGAGTTGCCCTGGGCGCCCGACAGTGCCCATATCGTGGTGCTCTCCCCTTCTTTGAGCGACTTGCGACCGTTCTCGCAAGCGTCGACGACACAGTCTGCCCCATTTGAATACCCCTTGGACAGACTGCCCTCCTTCCTAGCCCACTACCCCGTTGTGGCTGGACCCTGTCAGGTAAGAAGCAGCTCCGAGAGGCCGCGGATCGACTGCCGGACGTAGAGTTCGCGCAGCGGGATGCTGCGCAATCCTTCGGAGCGCATGGCCGATGCGATGCGGACGGCGTAGAGCGAGTTCCCCCCGAGTTCGAAGAAGTTGTCGTCGAGTCCGACGTTCACGCCCAGGACATCGCCCCAGATGCGCTGCAAGGCTTCGATCAGCCCGGCGTCGGCGCCCGGCGTCGCCGATGCCGCAGAGCCTTCGGCCAGGAGGGGCCGGTCGTCGCGCGCGTGCTGCGTGGCTTGGACGCCAGCGGCACCGGCCGCGGTGGACAGTTGAGGCGGAGGCAGCCGCGTGGCGTCCAGTTTCCCATTGGCCGTGAGCGGCAACGCCTCCAGCGCGGTGATCGTCGCGGGCAGCATGTGTTCCGGCAGGAAACGTGCACAGCGGGTGCGGAGTTCCGCGATGCCGACATCCGCCGGCGTCACGTAGGCGTCGATCCGTGCCGAGGCAGGGTCGTCCTCTCGGCCGCGCCTGACGACGACCGCCGCAGATGCGACACCCGGGCAGGCGAGCAGCACGGCGCGGATCTCGCCGAGTTCGATGCGGAAGCCGCGGATCTTCACCTGGCTGTCCAACCGTCCGAGGTGCTCCAGTCGGCCATCGAGCAGCAGGCGGCCACGGTCGCCACTGCGGTACATGCGCCCGCCGTTGACGGGATCCTCCAGGAAGCGCTCGGCCGTCAGCGCATCCCGGTTCAGGTAGCCGTGCGCCACGCCTGCACCCCCGACGAAGATCTCACCAGCGACGCCCGGGGGCAGCAACCGTCCCGACGGATCCATCACGTAGACGTGCCACCCGCGCAGAGGCCGCCCGACGACGCGTGAATTCACGAGGGCGTGGCGTCGCCGAATCGTCTCCATCGTCACGTGGACGGTGGTTTCTGTGATGCCGAACATGTTGACCAGCCGGCACGCGGACTCCGGATGCCGATCGAACCATCCCAGCAGCATCCGGCAATCCAACCCTTCTCCACCGAAGATGACGAGACGCAACGCCAGCGCCGTTGGATGTTGTCGCTCGGCTTCGTCCAGTTGCGCGAATGCCGAAGGAGTCTGGTTCAGCACCGTGACGTGTTCCCTCGCGATCAGTTGCAGGAAGTCGTCCGGCGCGCGCGTGACCGCGTGAGGGACGACGACGAGTCGCCCGCCCGTCATCAGGCAAGCCCAGATTTCCCAGACCGAGAAGTCGAAGGCCGTCGAGTGGAACAGCGTCCAGGTATCGGCCGGCCCCAGGCCGAATTCCTCGCGGGTCGAGTCGACGAGCGCCGCGACGTTGAGGTGCGGCACCACCACGCCCTTCGGGTGTCCCGTCGAACCTGAGGTGTAGATGACGTAGGCAGCGGACGCCGCATCCTCACCTTCACGATCGTCCGTATCGACCTCCGGCGGCAGGTCCGCGGCGAGTTCTTCCAGGCGTTGCGGGGATACGGTCCGTATGCCGGCCTCCGCGGGCACGCAGCCGTCGGCGCCGATGACGAGCGACGGCTGCGCATCCCGGAGCGTATAGGCCAGCCGCTCCGCAGGATAGGCGGGGTCGAGTGGGACATAGGCCGCACCGCTGCGCAGAACCGCAAGAAGCGAGGGCACCAGTTCGAGCGAGCGTTCCATGCAGACGCCGATCCGGTCGCCCGGCCTCACGCCCAGCTTGCGCAGCGCCGCGGCCATTCTCCGAGCCGCCTGATGGAGTTCACCGTAGCTGAGGTGGCGATCCTGGTATGTCACTGCCGCGGCTTGCGGGTGACGCGAGGCCATGCCGGCGATGCGCTCGTCGATGCGCAGCCCGCTCTCTTCCGCCGGAAGCAAGGGGTTGCTGCTGCCGACGGCGCCCCATTCGCAGGCGACGGCCGGGTCGACGTGTTCGACGCCGGCGATGCGCACATCTCGCCCGCTGGAAAGCGCGGCCTGCAACGCCCCGCAGGTCGTCGTGACCGCCCTGTCGAATGCGGTCAACACTTGCTCGCCGAAAGTCGCGCGATCGAAGACATAAGAGAGGCGAGCCGTCCCACCGGCTTGCGACCGCGCGACAACTGTCAGCGGAAAGAGAGGCGCGAGGCAACTCATGTAGTCGATGTCGCGCGACCCGGGCCAGCCCGGGGCCGACTCCCATAAAAGACCGACGGCCGGCGGCGCGCAGGGCTCTTCCCGCAGGCGCGGCGCCGACAACCGATCAGTGATCGATGCGAGAAGTCCAGACACGGTGGTTTCCGCGTTGATCGTCCATTCGAGCAGCCTTGGCGGCGTATGCCGGTCACCCACGAATCCGAGCGCGGGAACGGCCTCGGGCTCGTAACGACCCAGCACGATCCCGATGGCGGCTGCGACCAAGGCACAGTCGACTTCGCGCAACAAGCCATGGCCGGCAAGGCGGCCGATGCCTTGTGCCGGCAATGCTCCCGCCAAGCCCCAGTCGGGCCGGGGCGCCGTTCCGTTCCAAGGCCCGAAGGCGTCCGCGGTACCCACGACGAAGTCGCTGGCCGGAATTTCTTCGCTGACGATTTGCGCCACCAGACTCAAGGCGGCGGCGTCGAACAGTCGCCGCGAAGCCACCAGCACCAGGTCGGCTTCCTCCCTGTCGGCCCGGCGCAGCAGAGTCGCACGCAGTCCTCCGCGGTCGCCTTCGTGCAGCGGCCGGCTCATCTCGCGTTCCAGCCGCCTGCGTGCCGCGAACGGATCGTGAGAGGGCGGGAGTTCGTCCTCCCAGAGCCGCCATCCCCGGTCGACAGCGAGGGCTCGGAACCGGGAGACGACGCGTTCAGCCTCCCGTCGGGTCCTCAACGGGGCACGAAGCGCGTGGCACCATTCCGCGCCGTTGGGCATCGAGGACGTGTTGTCGTTCATGTGCAAGTGCGTGATCAGGCAGCAATGCAAGCGGAGTTCGGCTCATCGGGCCGTGAACCCGCCATCGACTGTGACGATGGAGCCGGTGACGCTCCGGGAATCGTCCGAGGCGAGCCAAAGCGCCGCCCCGGCGATATCGTGCGGCTCGATCAACGAATTCATCGGTTGCGCCTGGACAAAGGTCTCTTCGTGCTCGGCGACCGGTACCGACAACGACCGGGCAATTTCAGACAGCATCCGGCCTTCCGCCCAGTCGTCGTCGCGCACGGAGCCGGGGCACAAGGCGTTGACACGAACCCGATACGGTGCGAAGTCGAGGGCGGCGGCCCGTGTCAATCCGATCATGCCGTGCTTGGCAGCGACATACCCGGCGAAATGGCGATAGCCGACGAGGCCCGCCGTGGAGGCGACGTTGATGATCGTGCCGCTGCGTCGTTCGACCATCGACCTGGACGCCGCTTTGAGCATTCGCCACGCGCCGGTCAGGTCGACGTCGATCATCAGCTTCCATTCGTCTTCCGAGATCTCCTGCACGGACTTCCCCGAGGGGGCGGCGATGCCGGCGTTGTTCAGGAGAATGTCGATGCGGCCGAATCGGGCCAGGATGGAGTCGACGGCTTCGGCGATCTGGCGCCAATCCCTGACATCGACGGGGAGGGCGAGCGCCGCCACGCCCTCGGCCAGGCACATCTCCCGGGTGGCATCGAGCTGGCTTCGGGTGCCCATCGGATAGGGGACGCCCTCGATGTCGCCTGCGACGTCGAGAAGCACGACGGAAGCGCCGGCCTTCGCGAAGCGGACGGCACAGGCGCGACCGATGCCTCGCGCGGCGCCGGTGACGACCGCAACCTTGGTCTCGAGTTGCAAGAGGTCTCTCCTACGCCGCGAGGGCGGCATCGCTCGTGAGCAGCTCGATGAGCGGCGCGAAGCCGTCGGCCAGGTACATGTGCCCGCCCTCCACCTCGCGCGCGACGATCGGCCGGCGGGCTACTTCCTGCCAGGCCTCGATGTCTTGCGCACTGACCAGCGTGTCATCTCGTCCGCGCAGGCATGTCACGGGCATGTGCAGCCGCAAAGGCCCCTCCGGGCGATAGAGCTCGTGCAGTTCCACGTCGGCGCGAAGCATTGGCAAGAGCAGTTCACGCATTTCCGGATCTTCCAGCGCTTCGTGGCGATAGCCCGCGAGCGTGCTGACCTGATCCAGAAACTCGTCGTCGCTCAACCCGGATGCGCGGCGTTCGCGCGGACGATGCGGCGCGGGCGATCCGCTGACGACGAGCCGACAGCCGGTGCCCGAGGGCATGGCTTCGAGGCGCCTGGCCAACTCGTAGGCCAGCACGGCGCCGAGGCTGTGCCCGAAAAGCGTGACCTCCGAGGCATCCATCAGGAAAGCCGTGATCTCCGGCAGCAGTTCCGAGACCGCTTGCTCCACCCGCGCGAAGGGGGGCTCGGCGAAGCGGTGTTCGCGCCCGGGCAATTGCACCGCCAGCATCGGAAGGGCGTCCCCCAGCGCCCGGCCCAGGGGCCGGAAGAAGGACGCGCCGGCGCCCGCAAACGGAAAGCAGATCAGCTTACGCATGATGCAGGGCTTGATTGGAGGGAGGGGTTTGGAAGATGCGTCGGCGCAGCCTTCGACGACGACAGATGTCGCACCATGTCGGCCACGATCTCCGCGAGTCCGTATCGAGGCGCCCAACTCCATTCGGCGCGGGCGCAGGTGTCGTCCACGGATTGAGGCCAGCTCGCCGCGATGGGTTGCCGATAGTCGGGCCGGTACTCGACGAGCAGGTCGGGCACATGATGCCGAAGCGCCTCCGCCAACTCGCCGGGGGTGAAACTGACGCCGGCCACGTTGTACGCGCCGGCCTGGAGCAGCCGCTCGCCTGGAGCTCGCATCAATTCGACCGCGGCGCGAACCGCGTCGGGCATGTACATCATCGGCAGCCGGGCATCGGATTGCAGGTAGCAGGGGTAGGCTCGGCCCTGCAGCGCGGCGTGGAAGATGTCGACGGCGTAATCCGTCGTGCCGCCGCCCGGGGGTGCCCCGTGGCTGATCAGGCCGGGGTAGCGCAGGCTGCGGACGTCGACGCCATGCTGCTTGCGGTACCACCTGCACCAGCCTTCGCCGGCGAGCTTGGAAATTCCGTAGATGGTGCCGGGCTCCGTTGCACAGACCTGCGGGGCATGCTCCTTCGGGGTCGATTCGCCGAAGACCGCAATGGAACTTGGCCAGAAGACGCGCAGTCCATGCTGTCGGGCCACTTCCAGCACGTTTGTCAGGCCCCGCATGTTCAGGTCCCACGCGCGCTGCGGCGCGCGCTCTCCGGCGGCGGAAAGCAGTGCGGCGAGCAGGTAGACCTCGGTCGTGCCATGTCGGGTCACGGCGCCGTGGAGCGCCTTGCAGTCGAGCACGTCGAGCAGTTCGAAGCACTGCGGCGACGGTGCGGACGGCATCACGATGTCGGTGAGGACGACGTTCTCGACCCCGTGTTCGCGAGCCAGCGCCATGCCCAGTTCGCTGCCGATCTGACCGGAGGCGCCGATGATCAGGGCGCGCGTCATGCGAAAGGCCCTCCGCCGGCATCGTCGCCCAGTCCGGCCGCGGTGAACAGCGGCTCGCGGTGGACGCGCACGGTTACGGGCAAGACCAGGTCGAACCGCATGTCAGGCGTCCACCGCATCGTGGCCGGAGTGTTGCCCAGGGTCGTTCCGCAGGATGCGGCGCGGCATTGCCGTATCGTTGATGTTCTCGTTCATCTAGGCCTCCCCGGCAAGCGGCCGGTCCAACTTCCCTTCGCGGTCGTCGTTCAGCTTTCCTGTCGCGGCGAAGTACGCGACGAGGACGATCATGCAGACGCCCAAGACAGTGAGCATCAGGCCCAGTTGGCCGGTCTGCCCGCTCGGCCAGCGAGATGCGATGCCAGGCACTCGCGCGACCAGCCAGTCGTGCAGCCCACCAAAGGCGTATTTCGAAAGCGGTATGGACAGCGCAATGGCGAGCGGATTGAGCCCCCACGAGATCATGCGTCGCACGGCGAAGACGCGCCCCTGGATGTCGATGGGTGTCTCTCGGCGCCAGATGACTTGCGTCGACGAATTGATCACCGGATGCAGGAACCCGAACAGAAATGCGCCGAGCGCGAACTGGATGCGCGTGTTGGACAGGCCATAGATCAGGACACCCAAGGCGACCCCAGCGGCGCCGTACAAGACGCCGCGCTGGTAAGGCTGGATTCCGCCGATGCCCGTCATCAGAAAGCCTCCCATCACCAGGCCCGCGCTACCCGTCGCCAGGATCGTGGCCAACGCCTGGGAGTCGACGTAGGACAAGGCCAGCGGCGTCTGCACGGTGACGAAGATCGCGCATCCCAGGTTGAGGGTTGCCAGGAAGCCCAGCAGGCGCAGCAGGTGGCCGCGCTGCCAGATCCAGCGTATGCCGAAGGCAGGATCCCGGAAAACGCTGGCAAGCGCGGTGCGCGTGTCGGCCGCGGCATGGCGCATGGGCAGCCGCGAGAGCAAGACCGCACTGACGCAGACAATGTAGGTCGCGATGTCGAGCACGAATATCGGCAACAGGCCTGCCAAATGGAAGAGTGCCGCGCCGACGATCGGCGCCGCGACCGTCGCGGTGGCTTGCACCGTCTCTTCAAACCCCGAGATGCGAGGCAGCTGGTGTGCAGGCGTGATCAGGGTCACAGTCGATGTCAACGCCGGCCAGCGCACCGTCTGCACACAGGCGAGCAACAGCATGACGGCCCCGGCCGCGACCACCCCGAAGCGGCCGCTGGCCACCAGCATGGCGGCCAGTACGATGCCCAGCGCCGAGGTGAGGTCGCAGGCGATCAGCAGGCGCCCGCGCGGATACTTGTCGACCAAGGCCCCCGAGAAGGCGGACAGCACCAGCGCGGGCACTGCCGCGACGATGGCCAGCGTCGCGAACAGCATGTACGACCCCGTCTGCTTGAACACCCAAACGTCGATGGCGAAGCTCGTGGCCGCCGAGCCTAACGAGCTCAGCCCCTGGGCGGACACGAAAGCGAACGGGCGAAAGGACGATGGGGTTGCCGTCATGCGAGGGGTCTTCTTCGCCAGGTCAACGCTTGTTGCCTGCAAGCACAGCGCAAAAATCTTCGGCGATGCCGCGGATCTGCGGCGATTCGACGATCGAATAGTGCGTTGCATCGACGGGCAGGCAGCGCAGACGTCCTTCCTGCACGGATGCCCACCCGAGTGATTCATCGTCGCGGGACTCTCGTGTCGCCGCATAGAGATGCACTGGGATCGGAAGCGGCTCAGGAACGTAGCGCTCGATCGCCCGGGCGATCCCGGCGCGCACCGCGATATGCCGCTCCCGGGCTTCCTCGTCGAGGAACGCCAGGCGCTGGTGCATCTCGTCGGTGAACGCAGGGCGGCCAGCCGCCGACTGCCCGGCCAACGAATGGTAGTCTGCGCGGGTATCGAGCAGGGCGAGCAGTTCCACGCCGGCCCCTTGCTTCAGCAGTTGCGATGCCATTTCGTACGCGATGATTCCGCCGGCAGACCACCCGCAAAGGCGATATGGCGGCGCGGCCTGCACACTGCGCATCAGGGCAAGGTAAGCGCGCGCCATCTCGGCCACATCTTCCGACGCACGTTCGCCCTCCGCAAAGCCGGTCGCCGCCAGCCCGTAGACCGGAACGGCCGGATCCAGATGACGTGCGATCGCCAGTGCGTAGCCGACTTCGCCCTCGACGGGGTGCACGACGAAGAGAGGGCGCTGCGTGCCGGTACGTCGAACCGCGACCAGGCCGGAGCGAGCGTTGGCCGCCGCGATTTCAGCCGCGAATTCGCGGAGCACGGGGTGTTCGAAGAGCGATCGCAGTTGTACGGACAGCGACAGCTGCTGACGCAGTCTCGTGACCACCTTGATGGCGAGCAGCGAGTACCCGCCGCGAAGAAAGAAATGGTCGTCGCGACCGACGCGTTCCAGGCCCAGCACGTCCGCCCAGATTCCCGCGATCATCGTCTCAAGCGGACCTTCCGGTTCCACATGGTCGGTGGGCACCGATGGGACAGGCACCTCGGTCAGCGGCGATGCGAGGGCGCCAGGGGGGCGCTTGGCTGCAGGCAGCATTGCTTCGAGGCCCAGTCCCGGATTTGCCGCCGCCCTCTCGAGAAGGGCCAAGTATCCATCCGTCAAGGACGCCATGAACTCCGCAGTGAACAGCCCCGTGTGATATTCGAAGATCACTTCGGCGGCCGCCGGCGAAGTCTCATTGCGCATCAGCACGATGACGTTGAGGTCGAACTTCGACGACCCGTTCCCCAAGCCTTCTTCGACGCGCGCCTCCATGCCGATGAAGTCGGCGCGCAGTGGCAAGGAATCGTGGAACGAGAAGGCGACGTTGAAAGGAACGTCGCCGACGACGCTTGACGAACGCTGGAGTCTCTTGACGATTTCAGCCAGCGGAATGCGGCCGTGGTTCAACGCGAACCGGACGTTCTCGGCCTGCGCGTGCGCAAGCTCCGCGAAGGTCTGTTCGAGCCGCGCGTCGAACGGCAAAGGAACGGTGTTGACGAACATGCCCACGGTCGATTGGAAACGACGGGCCGGTCGGTTCGCCAAGGCTGTCCCGACCAGGAAGTGGCGTTCGCCCGACGCCGCGGCACATTGCAGGCCGAAGGCTGTCAGCATGAAGGCAAAGGTTGAGAGGCCAGTGCAGGATGCCGCGACGTTGATGGCCTGCAACAACCCTTGGTCGATTTGCACCCGAAGCTGGTCGCCTCCGAACGTCCTGGGGCCGGCCGGGCGTCGGTCGGCGAAAAGGTGTCCCCCGGCGAGATGATCGCGCAGGTGATGGCACCAGGCCTCGACCTGGCGGGTGAAGTCAGGCGACTTCAGCCAGGCGCGCTCCTCTCGGCAGAATCGCGCGTAGCTTGCTTCGACGCCCGGCGGCGGCGGCATATTCTCGCGAGCATCATCCGCTTTGTACAGGCGTCCCAACTCGGCCAGCATGATGCGAAAGGACTGCCCGTCGTGGACGTTGTGATGTTCGGATATGAACAAGGCGTGCTCGTCGGCAGGGAGCCGCATCAGCAGCCAGCGTACCAGGGGTGGCTTGGCGACGTCGAAGTGCGCACCGAGTTCCACCGCTTCGAGTTCGCGTTGCGCGGCGAGCGCCTCTTCGGCTCCACGCGAGGACAGGTCCACGAACCGCAGGGGCATCTTCACGGCCGGCGCCATGATTCGACGCAAGGAACCGTCACGCTCCACGAAGGCCGTGCGGTAGATGTCCTGCCGCTCAATCAGGGCGTCGACGGCGCGCTGCAGCCTGTCTCGGTCCAGCGGGCCGCGGAAGGTGATGCGGCCGTGGAAGCGGTAGGCACGCCAGCCGTCGCCCAGCTGCTCCAGGAACCAGACCTGCTCTTGCGCGTACGACGGCACGTCCTCGGCAATGGTCTCGAGCGAGGGGGCCAGGATCTCGCCCGTCCTGGCGGCGACGAGTGCGTCGACCTGGGCAGCGAAGTCTCGCAGCGTGATGTTGCGCAGGGGCGGCGCCACGCGGTGCACGTCTCCCAGCCGCTCGCACAGCGCGAAGGACACGTCTATCGCATTGATCGAGGTTCCGCCCAACATCAGGAAGTCGTCGTCGAGTCCGATGGATTCGATGCCCAACACGCCCGACCAAACCTCCGCTGTCAGCCGTTGCATCGGGGTCGACGGGGCGACGTAGTCGACCCCGAGCCCTTGGCGCAGCCCCGTGGGTTCGGGCAGGGCCGATCGGTCCACCTTGCCATTGGGCTGCAACGGCAGTTCGTGCAGCGCCACGAAGGACGCGGGAATCATGTAGTCCGGCAGGTAGCCTTGGAGCTGCTCGCGCAGCCGGACAGAGCTGAGCGCAGCGACGTCGCCGGCGACATACGCCACCAGGCGCTTCGTCGCCGCAGAATCGCCCGCGACCACCACCACCGCTTCCTGCACGCCTTCGCAATCGCGCAGGCTGCGTTCGACTTCCGCCAGTTCCACGCGATGGCCGCGAATCTTGACCTGATGGTCGCGCCTGCCCGCGAACTCGATCACGCCGTCTTCACGCTGGCGCACCATGTCGCCGGTCTTGTACATGCGGCTGCCTGGTGACCCGAAGGGATCGGCGAGGAAGCGCTCGGCCGTGAGATCGGGGCGGTTGAGGTAGCCTCGCGCGAGTCCTGCTCCGGCCACGTACAGCTCGCCCACCGCGCCCCTCTCGACAGGTCGCAGCGCGTCGTCCAGGACGTAGGCCTGCGTCTCGCCGATGGGGCGGCCGATGGGCGGCGGCCCGTTGGCGAACTCCGGCGAAAAGTCATGACATGTCGCGAAGGTCGTGCATTCCGTCGGCCCGTAGCCATTCGTCAGGCGACATCCGGGAAGAGCCTTCAACACGGCGGTGATCGCCGTGGAGGAAAGGACGTCCCCGCCCGCCAGGATATGGCGCACCCCGCGCAACGCCCGGAGATGCGTGCGGCTCATGCGCTCGAAGAGCGCGGCCGTCAGCCACAGCACCGTGACGCCGTGCGTCTCGATCGCTTCGGCGAGTCCGTCGAGGGTGATCGGACCAGGTTGCATCAAGACAAGAACGCCGCCGTTCAGCAGGCTGCCCCAGATCTCCAGTGTCGAGGCGTCGAAGGAGAGGGGGGCAGCGCCCAAGAGACGTTGTGTCTCGTCCAGCTGGGCGAAATTGGACCGCTTGACCAGGCGCACCACGTTCCTGTGCTCGGTGCCGATGGCCTTCGGCTCGCCGGTGGAACCGGAGGTGAACAGGCAATAGGCCAGGTCATGCGGCGAGTTGACCGAGGCAAGTCGCGTGTCGGCGCGAGCGGCCAGTTCGTCGGCGACTTCGTCCAGGCAGATGACGCGCGCGTCTCCCGCGTCCCATCGCTGCGCGTAACGGCTGAGCGTGATGATGATCCTGGCACCGACGGACGCAGGCATGCGCTGCGACCGCCGGGATCCGTCGTCGATCGACAGGGGAAGGTAGGCTCCGCCGGCCTTCAGAATGCCCAGCAGGGCAACGATCATGTCATCGCCACGCTCGAGGCCGATGCCCACCAGCGAGTCTGGACAAACCCCGCGGTCGCGCAGCAGGCGGGCCAGGCGGTTTGCCCGGCGATCGAGATCGAGGTAGGAAAATGTCTCGCCGCGGGACACGACGGCCGTCGCGCAGCCCTGGCGATCGACCTGTTCTTCGAACAGCTCATGCATGCAAAGGACGTGGGGCGATGCGGCCCCGGCTTCAGCCGTGACCGCTTCCGCTGAAATGATGCGCTCGTCCAGGATCTTCATGAATGATCCGCGTCGGGGGATGGAGTGGCCAGGCGGCTGAGGATGGTATGGAACTGGCGGGCGACGGTGGTCGCCCGCGCATTTCCGGCGAGTACCGCGACCTGGATGAAGACTTCACGGACCTCATCGGCCGTGAGCCCGAGATTCAGGGCGGCTTTCAGCTGGTAGTCCAGCTGCGCCTCGCAGCCCCCCAGCGCAGCGAGGATGCCGAGCGATACGAGGTGCCTCGTCTTGATGTCCAGCACCTGGCGCCGATAGGCAAATCCGTAGATGCTGTCGACGACATGGTCCATGAGGTCGGGAAATACCGATCGCTTCTCGTCGGCCTGGGCCGCCGCGCCGGGCGAGAAGATCTCCAGCAGGTCGGCGTTTTCGTCGAAGGCGTGCTTCATCGCGTTACTCCGGCGCGTGCGCGTCCATCGACGACCGTGCCGGTGATCGCCATGGCGGAACTGACCGCCATCGCGACCTTCCGCTTTGTCGAATCGCGCTCGATCCGGATGAGCGGCGCGGCGCAATGCTTGCCGAATACGAACTGGTTGTAGGTGAAGGCCTGGTGGTGCGAATGCCGCCGGCCGTCCGCATCGAAGTAGGAGAAGGGCAGCATCGCGGACTTCAGGTTCTCCTGGACGACCCAGCAACCGGACTCTTCCAGCGCTTGCGCGGCGAGCGAATCCCAGGTTTCCGGAGGCTGCTCGGCGCCCAGATAGACTTGCTGCGTGGACTTCGAGTGCGCCCGTTTCAGCACCAGGCTCGCTCTATGCTCCGAGAACAACGTCCGAATCGACATCCTGTCACCGTGGAAGGTCACGGGATTGCCGGTCACGCAACGCGTCCACGGCACGTAGGCTTCGACCAGCGCGCGTTCCTCGTCTTCCAGCAGGCCATCGTCCGTCTCGACCGCGTGGCTCAGCGCGGCGAGGACGAGCTTGCCTTCCACCGCGAGATCGTTGGGATCTGACATGACCACCGTCCGCGTCGCACGGGCAGCGAGGAGCGCTCGCATCACGGGCTGCATGACATCGGGGGGATGCACCCCCGCGCCGAAACGCCAGAGCATGTGGACATCCCGAAGCCCATCAGTCATCCACTCGCCAGCCGAATTCAGCTCGTCCGCGAAGACGACCCGGCACGTGCAGGAGGGCACTTCCTCCTGCAGCCGCCTTGCCAGGAGCTGGGTCTGCCGGACATGGTAGGGACGGAAGTGCGGGTAGGCGATGATCGCGACATTGAACGTCGCGACGTCGCTCTGCATCCTGAGCTCGCGGAAGAGCGTCCATACCGAATCGAGCGTGCCGGGGGCCCGAAGCCCCTGTCCGGGCGACAGTTCCAGCAACTGCCTGAAGCGATCCTGGACGTGGTCGACCTCGAAGTAGCCCCCGATGCCCGAATCCACGTTGAGTTCGAGCAGCTTCAGCTGGTCGCCGACGAAGATCCCGTCAGGACGCGCCACGCCAGGAAGCTCTTTGGCGTCGGCATAGGCGCGCACCAGAGCACGTTGATCCTCGCGGGTCCAGATCGTGCGCGAGCCCGACCTGCGGCAAAACGCCCTTGCGAGGGCGACGATACGCGGAAGATCGGCCGCTGCGCGGTTGTAGAGCCTCTCGTGTATCCGCACCGGGTGAACCGAGAACTCACCCGGCTTGTTGCACAGCTCGGACGATTCCAGCCCTCGATGCGTCTCGCGCCACCAGTCCAGCATTTGCGCGTCGGACACATCCGGCTTCCAGGCGTCTATCTCGGCCGTCTCGTTGGCATGAGACAGGGTCACGACGCCGCTCATTTCGCCGTTGCCAGGTTGCTGGCGCGCTGCTGCGCTGCCTTTTCGATCTCGGCCACCCCGGCTTCAGAGATCAGGAAGGCCTGCTCGAGAAGATCCGCTACCCGGTCGTCCGATAGGCGCTCGTGAAGGAGCTGGATGGTGTACGTCAGGTGGAAGACTTCGTCGCGCGCGATGCGCGAGAGGAGATCCCGTATCACGTCGTGTTCGTCGTCCGGATAGGAGAGGAGCAGCTGGAACCACTGCGTCAGGATCATCGCGGTGCGCAATTCGAGCACATGGATGATTGCGATGAAAGCGTCGAAGTCGCCGGCCACCCATTTCTGATAGGCGGCATAGGTATCGCGCGACAGTGCGCATTCCGGCGAGCCGTTCGGGCTGGGGTGTTCCCGACCCGCGTACTCCGCGAATGCATTGCCGTGGCGAACCTCGTCGGAGGCGTGGCGGACCAGCAGTTTCCTGTGCTCGCCCTGGTAGGACGCGAGGAAGTCCTCGATGAAGACGCCGCCGTAGTATTCCGTCCAAATGTATTCAGTCAGCTTTGCATGTCGCTGCTCGCGATCCGCATATGTCGCTGCCGTTATCGCGAGCCGGCGCGCCGAAGTCCAGACAAGGCGGTCTTTCACCGAGTTGAATATCTGCTCGTAACGATCGCCGCAGTAAGGGGAGCAACCCGACATCCTTTGCATGATCGGCAAAGGAGAGAGTGCTGAGGGCGCGCTTTCGAGTACGGACTGATTTGTGCGGGCAATCTCGACCATGACATTCCGTCCATAAACAAACGGGAAAGACGAGCCCTTTCGCGAGACGAGGCACTCGCGAATTGGAGTTCGGTTTGATTTGGACGAGAAAACCACTCCGCAGCGCGCACGCAATCAACGCGCACTTGCAAATAGCTTGCGGAATTCGTCGTCGCAGCAGCACGCGTAGCGCTAACTGGGGCTGGCGGCAATCATTGACTTCCCTGAGTTTTTGAGTGTGTTTGAATTGCACTCTAGCGGACCCCAACAGATAGATCAAGCGTCTTCATATTGTCAAAAATGCGCGCCTGCTTTTCCCGAGGAGGTCCGTTGCAGATGCAGCGTCGCGGTCGCTGTGCAAGCGAAGAAGAGTTGGGCGGTCTCTCGTTGGGGCAGTGTCAATGGGGTGAATGCCTCACCCACGGGTGCCTGCATCCCGCCTCTGGCCCAACCGGCTCAGCCTGCTCAGCGACGAACGCGGTACCGGATGTGGGTGGCCTCCGGGGTGTCGATCACCCGGACAATTTCCAACTCGACGCACGAAGGCAGCATCTCGAACAACCGGCGGCCACGCCCGAAGAGGACCGGGATCTGGTGGATCTGCAACTCGTCCAGCACACCCGCCTCGAGCGCCCGTTGCGCCGTGGTCGCGCCCAGCATCAGCACGATGCGATCCCCGGCGGCGGCCTTGGCCAGCGCCATGGCGCGCTCGATGCCGTCGGGCACGTAGGTCACCAACGGATAGTTCGCGACCGCAGGGCCTGGGGGCCGGTGACTGGGCACGATGATCGGGACCCCGTGGTTGTCACCGCCCCAGTGATCGACCTGCTCCACCGTGCGCCGCCCCGCCAGGATCGCGCCGGGTGTGTTCCAGTCGTCCCACAATTCTCCGACCGCCCCGGATGGACGCGAGAAGTCCCCATACCACTCGTGCAACCGGTCGAATCCGTCGCCGCCCGGGTTGCCCACTTCGTCGTTCGGGCCGGCGATGTAGCCGTCGAGGGACATGGACATGAAGAGTACCGATGTGGCCATGGGGGGTCTCCTGCTCTCTCGAGGAAGGTCAGGCGACAGGGGCCGAGTAGATGCCACCGTCGCTGCGCCCCGGGTGATAGCCCTTGTGGCCGATCGCATGCGTCAGCGGGCTGCGCGGATCGAGCCCCTTCCCGAGATCGGCGAGCGCGCGCCCGAAGTCGTACCGCGGCTGCCAGCCGAGCACGCGCCGCGCGCGTTCGTTGACGTAGACGCGGTCGATGTCCTCCAGCATGCGCCAGCCCAGGTCGCGGAAAACCTCCTCGAAACCGGGGACCACGCGCCGCAGCGCCGCCGACGCCTGGCCGCGAAGCGTTGTGAGATCCGCCGGCCCGAACGGCGACGTGGCGCTGATGATGAAGCGATCAAAGCCGATGTCCCGCGCGCGCTGCAGCGCCACGAGATGCGCGGCCACGACATCCTGGATGTCCACGCGCCGGTACAGCAGCTCGATCACCTTCAGGTTCAGGTCGTCGAAGCCGCTGCGGCGCGCCTCGTTGTCGTCAGGCTCGGGAAAGAAGCGCGAGGTGCGCAGCACGACCACCGGCAGCCCGTGGTCGCGCCAGAACAGCTGGCACAGGTCCTCGGCCGCGACCTTCGTGACGCCGTAGATGTTCTTCGGCACGGGCACCACGTCCTCGGTGATCCAGGCCGCCGGGGCCGGTGGGGGCGGGCTGAGCGCGTCGCCGAAGGCACTCGTCGTGCTGGTGTAGATGAAGGCCCCCACGCCGGCGGCCGCGGCCTCCTCCAGCAGGTTCAGCGTGCCGGTGATGTTGACGTCGACAAAGTGCTGCCGGCTGTGCGAGTGCACATGGGGCTTGTGCAGCGTGGCGACGTGCACCACGGCATCGATGCCTTGCATGCAGCGCTGGACCACCGGGCGATCGGTGATCGAGCCCAGCACGTCGGTGCTCGCCGCGGGCACGATGTCGAGGCCGACGACCGCATGCCCCTGCTCGCGCAAGGTGCGGACGAGGGCATCGCCGAGGTGGCCGGAGCTGCCGGTGACGAGGACATTCATCGGGCCCAGTCTACGGCGCGGTCGGTCCTGGCGGCCATGCGGTGAGAGAATCCCCGCGCATGGCACACGACACCCTGACGATCCGCCGCCTGGTCCCCGAACTGAAGGACGACTTCCTTCGATACTTCGAAGGCACGGCGTTCGCGGACAACCCGAAGTGGAAGTCGTGCTACTGCCAGTTCCTCTACGTCGATCACGCCAAGGTGACCTGGAGCACCCGCACCGCCGAAGAGAACCGCGCCGAGGCCTGCGACCGCATCGCCTGCCGTCGCATGCAGGGGCTCCTCGCCTACCGCGACGGTCAGGTGGTCGGCTGGTGCAACGCCGCCCCGCGGGTTCTCCTTGATTCCTTCTCCGACGAGCCGATCCCGGACGCCGAGCACGTGGGCCAGATCACCTGCTTCGTGGTGGCCCGCGAGCACCGGCGCACCGGCGTCGCGCGTGCGCTCCTCGATGAGGCGTGCGCGATGCTGCGCGAGCAGGGCCTTCGGGTCGCAGAGGCCAATCCTTCGCGCGACGCCAGCTCGGACGCCGAGAACCACTTCGGCCCGCTGTCGCTCTACCTGTCCTCCGGCTTCTCGGTCTTCAAGGAGCAGGAGGACGGGCTGGTCGTGGTGCGTCGCTCACTCGTGTAGCCTCACGGCGCCGGGCTCTTCTTCTCATTGCCGAGCGCCGGCACATCGGCCCGAATCATCTCGACGATGCGGGACGAATCCAGCCCCGCATTGCACCATCCCAGCGTGCGATTCGCCATGTGCATCAGGCCGTGATGGGCCGGGCCGAGCGCATTTCCTTCTGCCAAGGTCACCTCGTGGCCGGCGGCCTTGAGCTTTTCCGCAAAGGCCGCCTGGTACGTGAAGGCGGTATTGGAATCCTGGGGGTCGCCGATGATGAAGATGCGTCGGAACTCGCTGCGCTTCACGCCACTGACGTGGTCGGTGACGTTGTAGATGCCGCAGACGCCCGTGGTGTCGCATCCGTTCCAGCCGTGTCGCGACAGCGAAAGCTGATCCCGTGCCCGGGCCAGGGCGTCGAACGGCCCCGATGAGGCGACGGCGCAGACCACGTCATCCCGCCCGAGGGTGAGCAGCGCCCCGACCGTCGCCGCGCCGCCGGACTGGCCGCCCAGGTGGACCCGTTCCAGGCCGAGCCTCGCCTTGATCGCATCGACCGCGGCATTGACGCTCAGGTATTCGCGAAGCTTGCGCCGTTCGGCGTGGCGCCCGGAGGAACCGTAGACACCCGGACGGGCGACGATGACATAAGGCACCCGGTTGACCCGCGCGAGATCGTCAGCCAGCTTCCTCAACTTGCTCGGCCGGTATTCGCCGTAGCCGATGACGGTTCGACCGTCCAGGTTGTCGCCATGAAAGAACAAGGCTGCAACCTTGGCGCCCTGTGCGTTGGCCGACGGGTAGTAGCGGATGCATTCGGTGCCTTCGGCATGCGTGACCCACACCGCGTCCCGCGTCTTGTCGCACTGGTCCCTCGAGAGGGTCTTTCCCGAAACGACATCGGAGGGCAGGAACTCCTCGTCGTCATCGACCGCTTGCGCAGATCCGGTCGCTGCCAGCAGGGACAGCGTGCCGGCCACGGCCAACCGCAGCATCGCGGGGGACTTGTCGACATCGGGGCTGGGGTGGCGTGCCATGGGTCTCGTGGGTGCTGTCGGTCGCCGGGAAACGAGGCCGGCTCAAAGATCGAAGTTCGTCGGCATCATCACCACGTCGCGGATCGTCATGCCGCGCGGCCGCGTCAGCATGAACATCACCACCTCGGCGACTTCGGCGGCCTCGAGCAGGCTGCCCGATGCCTTGGCGGCCGCCAGCTTCTCCGGCGGCCAGTCCGCGAGCAAGGCGCTGATGACCGGCCCCGGCGAGATCGACCCGACGCGCAGGCCATGCTTGAAGACCTGCCGCCGCACCGTCTGCACGAAGCAGTTGATCGCCCACTTGGACGACGCATAGACCGGCTCCCACGGCGTCGGGTAATGCGCCGCCAGCGAACTGGTCACGATGATGTCGCCGGTGCCGCGCTGGATCATGTGCGGCAGCACGTCATGGACGTTCTTCATCACGACGTTGACATTCAGGTTCAACATCCGGTCGATCGCCGTCGTGTCGGCCTCCACCAGGTCGCCGCCGACGTAGGTCCCGGCATTGGCATGCAGGATGTCGATCTGCCCGACCATCTCCAGCACCCGCGGGGCGAGCGTCGCGCAGGCGCGGGGATCGAGCAGGTCGATGACCAGCGGCGTCGCCGCCGCGCCGTGTCGGTCGCAGACGGCCGTGAGCGCCGTGGCGTCCCGGTCGACCAGCACCACGCGCGCCCCCGCCGCCAGCATCGCCTCGGTGCTGGCCAGGCCGATGCCCGAGGCGGCCCCGGTCACGACGGCCACCTTGCCTTCCAATGTCTTCGCCATGTCGCGTCTCCATGCCAATGCCAGGCGCCACGATAGCCCTCGGCGCGCCCGGGCGCATGTACGCAGTTTCCGGCGACGGGCCTACTTCCCCCGGCGCACCGCGTACTCGGAGAGCCGGCGGTTCCATGTCGTCAGCAGCCAGCTCAGCGAGGCATTGCTGTCCCGGCCGGGCCCCGCCTTCGAGACGTCGATCGACTCGGCGTTGCGCAGCAGCGTGCCCTTGGCGCTGGGTTCGAGCTCCCAGACGTGGACCGCGCCGTCGGTGCCGTTCCAGACGAGCTTGCGCCCCGGTTCGACCGCCACGATGCGCGATTCGACCGGGGCGCCGTACGGCGTCCATCGGAGCGTCGAGCCGGGGGCGAGCGGGCCATCCAGCTGCGTCGAGGAGATCTCCGGCATCATCATCGGCCAGCGCGCGAAGTCGGTCAGCACGGCCCAGACAGCCTGGGGCGGGGCGGCAATGTCGAGTTCGGTCTGCGCGACGGTGGGCGCCTTCGGGTCGATGGCCAGGCGGACGCGGGCGGGCGTCGCCTCGGCGGCCGATTGCGCCTGGGCGGACGAGACCACGACGGCCATCGCCAGGCCGCCGGCGAGGGCGATGGACGAGACAAGGTTCTTCATGGCGGGATTCATGGCGGGTTGAGGGTCGAGGTCGTGGATCGGGACAGGGAAAGTAGCCGACGCGATACCTCGGCTTGTCAGGAGACCCTCTTCGGCTCACATCGTGTTTCCATTCTGTCCAGCCCCGTCATCGGTCCGCCGATGAATCGTCACCACTCCGGGAGGGCCAGCCCCTATGGTTGCGACAGCGCCGCCGCCATGCGCCGCGCAGCAAGCCACTGGAGGGGAAAGCACCTTGTCGAACACCGAAACCCATCGCGCCCGGAGCGCGGCGTTGTGGCTCGTCACCACGATCACAGCCGTCCTGGCGGCCTGCGGCGGCACGTCTGAACTCGATCCGGCCCATGCCGATGCCGGCGTCGACGACGGGGCACAGGCGGAAGCACAAGCCGTGCGCAGCGTCAGCAAGTCGCCCATCGGCTTCGCAGCCGGCGTCACCGGCGGCGCCGGCGGTGCCACGGTCCGCGTGAGCACGGTCGCCGACCTGAAGCGCGAGCTGTGCCGCACCAGCGACGGCAACGGCTGCACCGACACCGCACCGCGCATCATCGAGGTCGCGTCCGTCATCGACATGACCGACAGCGAGGGCAGCGCCTCGGCGCCCGGCTGCTTCGCGACAAGCGTCTGTTCAGGCGCCACGCAGAAGAGCGAGATCACGCTGGTCGTGCACGACTGGCAGAAGAGCTACTGCGTGGGCAAGCAGACGACCCACTACAAGTACAAGGTGGCGGGCATCACCTCGCTCCTGGTGGGGTCGAACAAGACCTTGATCGGCATCGGCGCCAGCGCCGGCCTCAAGGGCAAGGGGGTGATCCTGCGGGGCGGGGTCAGCAACATCATCATCCGCAACCTGTCGTTCACCGACATCAACGAGGGCATGGTCTGGGGCGGCGACGCGTTGTCCATCACCGACGCGTCGCAGGTGTGGATCGACCACAACCGGTTCGCGCGCATCGGCCGGCAGTTCATCGTGCTCGGCAACGGCGATGCCACGGCGAAGGTCGACAACATCACGATCTCCAACAACGAGCTCGACGGGCAATCGCCGTGGTCGGCGCGCTGCACCGGCACCCACTACTGGAACATGCTGGCCTACAGCAACGGCAGGGTCACCTTCGCCAACAACCACCTGCATCACTTCGACGGCCGTGCCCCGCGCTTCAATTCCGCCGGGACCGGTGCGCTGGTGCAGATCGTCAACAATTACTTCGAGACAGGCACCTGGCATGCACTCGACTACGAAGGCGCCAACACGCGCGTGCTGATGGAGGGCAACTACTTCAAGGACGTCTCGATGCCGGTGCTCACCGATGCCACGGGCAACGGCCAGCTGTTCGGCGTCTACGGGCAGACATCGGCCACCAAGGCCACCTGCACGGCGGCGATCGGGCGCTCCTGCAATCCGAACATCGCCAGCCCGGCGCCGGCCAACGACAAGCTGGTGCAGGATTCGGCGGTGCTGACGGCGTTCAAGCCCATCGCGGGCGGCCTGGTCAAGCCGATCTCGGCCAGGGACGTGCCCGACACCGTCAAGGCGAACGCCGGCGTGGGCAAGCTCTGAGCCTACCCGTTGCGGAAGAGGAAGCTGTACGCATTGATCGCCGGCACCCCGCCCAGGTGCGCGTACAGCACCTTCGAGCCGGCCGGGAACTCGCCCTGCCGCACCTTCTCGATCATCGCGTGCATGGACTTGCCCTCGTAGACCGGGTCGGTGAGCATGCCCTCCTGGCGCGCACACAGGCGGATCGCCTCCAGCGTACCGGCATTCGGCAGGCCGTATTCGGGCCCGCCGAAGCGCTCGTCCAGCACCACGTCCTGCTCGGTGATGGCGCGGCCCAGCGACACCAGCTCGGCGGTGTGCTGGGCGATGCGCAGGATCTGCGCCCGGGTCTTCGCGGGCTTGGCGGACGCATCGATGCCGATGACGCGGTCGGCCCGGCCGTCGGCAGCGAAGCCGACCACCATGCCGGCCTGCGTGCTGCCGGTCACCGAGCAGACGATGATGTAGTCGAAGCGCAGGCCGAGCTCGGCCTCCTGCGCCCTCACTTCCTCGGCAAACCCGACGAAGCCCAGCCCGCCCAGGCGATGCTCCGAGCAGCCGGCGGGGATCGCGAACGGCTTGCCGCCGGCGCGCTTCACGTCTTCGATCGCCTGTTCCCAGCTCGGACGGATGCCGATGTCGAAGCCCGCCGCATCCAGGCGCACGTCCGCGCCCAGGATGCGGGAGAGCTCGATGTTGCCGACGCGGTCATAGAGCGCGTCGGAGTAGTTGACCCAGTTCTCCTGCACCAGCACGCACTTCATGCCCAGGTGGGCGGCGACCGCCGCGACCTGCCGCGTCTGGTTCGACTGGATGCCGCCGATCGAGACCAGGGTGTCGCAGCCCTGCGCCAGCGCCTCGGGGATCAGGTACTCGAGCTTGCGCGTCTTGTTGCCGCCGAAGGCCAGGCCGCTGTTGCAGTCCTCGCGCTTGGCGAACAGCTCGACCTTGCCGCCGAGGTGCGCACTCAACCGCTTCAACGGCTGGATCGGCGAGGGCCCGAAGGTGAGCGGGTGGCGGGGGAAACGGTTCAGGTTCATGGCCGGCCTCGACGGGGGAGTGATCGTGGCTGGGATGGTAGGAAGGAAGCGGCCTCACAGGGTTGCAAAGATGGGACATGTCGCGCACCATGGCCTCGCCGAAGTCACCCTTCCTTCCTTTTACTTGCGCCGATCCAGAAATGATCACAACAAAAGTTCGCCCCCAGGCGGCGTTCGCTGCAACACCGGCGGGCGGGCTCGACCGCACCGACAAGGCCATCCTCCGCGCGCTGCAGCGGGACGCCTCGGTCTCGAACGTCGCGCTGGCCCGCAAGGTGAACCTGAGCGCACCGGCCTGCCTGCGCCGCGTCGACCGGCTGAAGAAGGCCGGGCTGATCACCGGCATCGTGGCCCTGCTGAACCCGCCGGCGCTCGAGTCCGGCATGGTGGTGATGATCGGCGTCGTGCTCGACCGCTCGACGCCCGACTCCTTCTCGGCGTTCGAGAAGGCGGTGGCCAAGGTCCCCGGCTGCATGGAGTGCCATGTCATCACCGGCGAGTTCGATTACTTCATGATCGTGCGCACGCGCGACAACGAGAGCTTCAACCGGCTCCACGCCGAGCAGCTGCTTCGCCTGCCCGGCGTGCGCCAGATCCGCTCGTTCATCGGGCTCAAGCAGGTGCTGTCGACGACGCAGTTCCCGGTCTGAGCCGCGGCCCAGGCGCCTGACCCTGCGAACGGCCCGACCCGGGGCCGCCTCCTTGCCTCGGGCGCAACGCCCCGTTGCGCCACCGGCCGTTGCGGGCCGCCCTCGCCATCGCCACACTGCGTCGACCGCTTGACGATACCGAGGTGCCTCATGGATGCCATGCCATATGGTTTCGATTTCCCGGCATGAACCGCCGCCACGCCCTCGCGCTCGTCGCGACGCCCCTCGCCCCCTTCACCGCCCACGCCAGGACGACCATGGACACCCTCTCGATCAACGAGCTGCTCGACACCTACACCCGCAGCGTGAGCACCGGCAACCGCGCGCAATTCGAGCAGCTGCTGCTCGACGAGAAGATCCCGTTCTTCGGGTTGCCGGGCCACCTGCCACACTCCTTCGTGCCCGGCCTCGCCTCGGTCCAGAACTACGCCGGCTTCCGCAAGGCGATCTTCGAGAGCGGCGTGCACTATGCGCAGACCTTCTCGAACGTGAAGATCGAGCAGGACGGCGACCTGGCCCAGGTGTCGCTGGACTTCGAGACCCGCCGCGTCGCCTCGGGCGGTGGCGGGCGCGGGTGGAAGACGCTGCAGCTGCTGAAGGTCGACGGCCGCTGGAAGATCGCCAGCGAGTTCTACACCGGCTACGCCCTGGCCCCCGCGGATGGGCCGGCGGCGCTGCCGACCAGATAGTCGACGAAGGCCCGCACCTTGGGCGCGATGCGCGGCCCGGCCGCATACAGCAGCCAGGCCGAGCGCTGGTAGGTGTCCTCCAGCTGCCACTGCGGCAGCACGCGCACCAGGCGCCCGTCCGCCAGCCCGGCCTGGGCCGAGAACTCCGGGATGAGGCCGATGCCGGCACCGCCTTCCACCGCCGCCGCCAGCGCCAGGCTGTTGCCGATCGCATAGCGCGGCGAGACGGCGACGCTGATGCGTTCGTGGCCGTTGCGCATCGGCCAGGTCGCGTCGAAGGCACCATAGCCCAGGTGGATGCAGCGGTGGCAAGCGAGCTGCTCCGGGTGGCCGGGGGTGCCCTGCGCGGCCAGGTAGGCCGGCGAGGCCACCAGCACATAGGGCGTCGGGCACAGCCTGCGCGCCGCCAGGTCCTGCGGCAGCTGGGCCGCGATGCGGATGGCGACGTCGATGCGGTCTTCGACCAGGTCGACCGGCTGGTCGACCAGCGACAGGCGCAGGTCGATCTCCGGGAACGCCGCGACAAAGCCCGCGACGCGCGGCGCGAGCCACACCTGGCCGAAGGCCACCGGCGCCGACACCCGCAGCAGGCCCGCCGGCGCCGCCGTGTAGCGCGCCGCCATCGCATGGACATCGCGCGCGCTGCCGAGGATGCGCGTGCACTCGGCCAGCACCTGCTCGCCGAGTTCGGTGAGCGAGATCGACTTCGAGTTGCGCAGCAGCAGCTTGGCCTGCAAGGCCTTCTCCAGCCGGGCCACGCTGCGGCTCATCGACGAGGGTTCGACCCCGAGCGCGCGGGCCGCCTGCGAGAAGCCGCCATGGTCGTCCACCTGGGCGAAGGCGACCATTTCGTTCAGCAGCAGGAGGGGCTTGTCCACGCGGGGAGTATCACCCCTCGGCCGGCGCCGGCCTCAGCGGCAGGCGAGTGTCGACAGCCCCTTGCCCGCGCCGGCCACCGCCGCCAGGCCGCTCTTCACGCAGGCCGGGTCCTGCGCCGCGTAGGCGTAGGGGATCCCCACCGGGAAGGCGCTCGTCGTCGTCCAGTCGGTCGCGTCGCGGGACGGCGACGACTCGCTCGCCACCCAGGTGATGCCGTAGCGGCCGAAGTCGGCCGGCGTGCGGACGTTGTTGTTGCGCAGCTCCCAGTAGCCGATGGCCGAGCTGTCGCGCGAGGTCACCGGGTTCTGCGCGTTCTCGAACCAGTTGGCCTCGATCAGCGCGTAGCCCCCCATGCGGACGTTGGCGCCCGAGGTGTGCACGCCGCTGTACAGGTTGTTGTACAGGTGCGTGTAGCCACCGCGCTGCAGCGGCAGCCGCGACTTCACGTTCTCGTAGACGTTGTGGTGGTAGGTGATGAAGCGGTCGCCGGCATCGCTGTCGCTCGACCCGACCAGGCCCACCTTCTGGTGGTCGTGGAGGTGGTTGTACGAGTAGGTGATGTGGTGCGCGCCCGCCTTGTTGTCGACCAGGCCGTCGAACTCCATGTCGCCGGCCCCGGCGCACTCCTTGATGCTGCTGAACAGCGTGTTGTGGTCGACCCAGATGTAGCCGGGAACCTTGCCGCCCTGGCCCTCGATGCCGATCGCGTCGATCGAGCCCGGCAGCAGTCCGATCGTCATGTTGCGGATGATCACGTTCGTCGAGCCGCCCTTGACCGCGAGCCCGAAGTTCGCCGCCGAGCCGTTGCCCCCCTCGATCGTGACGTTGCTCTTGTTCTTGACCTCGACGATCGCCCCCTTCGGCTTGGTGCGCTGCGCACAGGAGTCGGTGATGCTCGCGAAGTCGAAGGTCCCCACATAGCGGATGACCAGGCCACCGGTTCCGCTGTACGCATCGATGGCCGCCTGCATCTGCGCCGCGGTCGACACCGTGACCGGTGCCACGCTGCCGCCACCGGTCACGGTGCCGCCATATCCGCCGGAGTGCCCGGTGGGGGCCGGAGCCGGGGCCGGGGCCGGAGCGGGTGCCGGGGCGGGCGCGGGCGACGGAGCCGGCCCAGGGACAGGCGCGGGTGCCGGCGCCGCCACCGGCCCGATCGCGCACTTCTCCTTGCGGTCCGCGTTCGGGTTCGCGCCACCGAAGGTCGCGCTGCTGCAAGCCACCGTGCCCGACAGCGCCTTGATCACCCACGTGTCCTTGACGCCGAACGAGACCTGGTGCGGCGTCGAGCCGACCTTGCAGCTCTCGCCTTCATCGGCGCATTTCGAAAAGCCGGACGGCCAGTCCTTGGCGAAGGCGGGCGAGGCCGCCATGCAGGCGATGGCGACGAGGGTCCACCGCAGGTGGTTCGGATTCGGGGTCATGAGGGTCGGTTCCTTGTGGACTCGTGGAAGAGGAGCTGGGCACAGCCGGACAACGCCGCGCAGGCTAGTCCCTCGGGCTCGCCCTGGAGCGCCTCGTTCATGCCTTGAAACACCGCTTACGGGAAGCAGCTCGATTCGCAATCGAAGACCGGCTAGCCGATGACTTTTGGCTGACGACACGATGACGTCCCTCGCCCACAATCCCCCGAGCTGCAGTACTCCCATCCCCCCACGGAGGCACGCACCATGTCCGGCACGATCACGATCACGGTCCCGACGAACAGCACGACGGTCACGGGTGGGGGTGGGACACCACCGCAGCCGAGCGGCATCTACATCGTCGACGGGGTCATCACGACCAACGCGACACCCTCGCAACGCAGTGCCGGCCGGTCCCAGGCATTCCCCGGCACCGGGCACCGGCTCGGCGGCGACCCGCCCCAGCCTCCGCAGCCACAGACGCCTCCGCCCGTCCAGACCGCACCGGCACCCGTGCTGCGCCTGCAGTCCGCCCCGCCGATGCGCGTCGGCGCCGGCGCCCCGCCTCCGCCGCCACCGCCCCCGCCCGGCAGCACCACGACGACGTCGCCCTGGAGCGGCATCGGGCACCGCCTCGGCGGCGAGGACCTGATGGCAGAGAACCTCGAGTGGGGCATGACCCGATCCGAGAGCCTCGCCCAGATCCATGAGGACCGCCTGCGCCGGGCCGCGCGTCCCGAGCCCGAGTCCTTCTCCGACCTGCAGGCCGCGTTTGGCCGGATCCTCCGGGCACGTCGGAGCCAGTCGCAACGCCCCTTGCCGTCGCTCGACCTGCGCAATCCGTGCAACCAGCAAACGCTGTTGCCGCAGCTGACGCCCCACGAGATCCGCCTGCTCGAGCCGTTGCTGCCGCAGCCCCCGTTGCCCTGCGGCTATTCCCATGGCAGCTTCGATTCCGCCGGCATCCTGGCCCAGTTCAATTCCGAGGACCCGATCCAGGTGCTGGAGGTGGTGCGCAGTCTCGCGCAAAAGCTCGCCAGCCGGCACCTGGATTCCATCGCCATCGAGGCCTTTGCAGCCAGGCTGTCGGCCCTGATCGACAAGCTTTGCAACGGCCTCCAGGCGGTCACCATCACCGGCCACGCCACCCACAACGAGGAGATGCTGCGCCGTGCCCTGGCCGTCTTCGAGGCCAGCGCGAGGAAACAGCAGGCGATGTTCAACGAGGCGCGCAGACTGCTGCGCGACCATGACGCTGCCCGCAAGCAGTGCAACCTGTTCAAGGCCCAGCTCGCCGGGGGCTTGGTACACCCGTGCCTGCAGCCGCTCGCAGTCCAGGCCGGCGAGGTGCTGGAGCTGCTCACCCACTTGTTCGGCCATGCCTTCCTCGAGGAGTACGAACTCTCGCTCGTCCCGCTGATGCTGCGAGTGCGGCTGCTCTTGCAGATCGTCGGGCGCTGCGACAACCCGAACGCGCGCAGGCTCATGATCCACTCGACCTGCCCCGTCTCGCTCAGCGTTGTCAATTTGTGCCGCAACCGGCTGCGCGCGCCCGGCGATGGCCGCACCAACCCGACCTGGCAAGGCACCGCCTTCGTCCCCCTGCATTTCCATTCGCAGGGCTACAGCGAAAACCTCATCTACTCGTGGCAGCAGTCGAGCTGCCTGTTCGTGCACGGAATCGTCGGCTTCCACCTCGACAACGGCATGTCGGGCTCGCAGCGCAAGACCGCGGAGGCCATGGAACTGCTGCGCGAGGACGAGACGCAGTTCGCCGAATACCTGTTCTTCGGCAACCTGCTGATCCCGGTCGACAACCTGCTGCGCATGTCCATCGGCGAGCTCCAGGAGTTCCTGGCCCGCCTCTGAGCGCGGCTACAGGCGCGAGCGCAGCCCGGCGGTATTCGGCGGGATGTTCTTCGGGTAGGTGAAGGGCGTGAACGGCACGCCCCAGTTCACCGCCATGTCCATCACCTCGTGGAAGCGGTGCACCCAGGTCGACGAGGTCGGGTAGCACTGGTTCCAGAACGCGAAGATGCCCCAGGCCACCGCCTCCAGCTCCTGCGGCGAGGCGCCGGCCCATTCGGCCATGCGCATCATCCGACCGGTGGTGAGCGACGGCCCGGCCCACAGCGGGATGCCCTGCACCCGCGCGGCCATCACGAAGCCGCTGTGCTCCTTCAGCGTGTAGCGGTCCGGGCTGGTCCCGTCGCCCTTGTAGCGGAAGGCCTCCGTGCCCTTCATCGGCCGGCGCACGTACTCGGGCTTGCCGAAGTCGTTGATGCCGAACCAGGTGCCGAACATCTTGTCCGGCGGCACCTTCACGATGTCGCCCTGCTTCTTCTTGAGCAGGTCCGAGACGTCGTGCAGGGTGACCACCAGGTCCTGGAAGTAGTACGCGTCCGGATCGTTCAGCACCTTCGCGATGTTGGCGCCGGCCTTCCGGAACAGCGGCTGGTAGGGCCCCGCGCCGCAGGTGGCCGGGTTGAGCAGGCTCGCCAGCAGCGGCACGCCACGGATCTTGAGGCGCAGCTTGTCGACCAGCGCGATGAGGTGCGCGGCGATGTAGCGCGAGTTCACGGTCTCGCGCGCGAGCCGCGTCTCGGTGCCGTCGAGCGCCTCGCTCGACAGGAACTCGCCCATCACGGCGCGCGCCATGTTGGTGTAGTCGCCAAACTCCAGCAGGTGGCGCTGTTGCCCGGCCTTGGCGCGGGCCGACCAGGCAGCGGGCGTATCGCCCGGCAGCGCGCTGATCCAGTTCGCGAGGATCGGCAGGATGTCCCGCTTGGCGTGGATGAAGAAGACCTGGAAGCCGCCCGACACGTTGTCGCGGATCTCGCGCCAGGCCTGCTCCGCGCTGGTGAACTCGCGCAGGCTGCCGTCGGCGTTGCGGAACTTGAGCGTCGCCTGCAGTGCGTGCCATTGCCAGGTGCCGGCGATCTCCACGCGCGGCGCGTGCAGCGCGCCCGTCGCGGCCGCAGCCGCGTCCCCCATCCGGTCGGCCTCGGCCTCCAGCTCGGCATCGATCACCAGCCGCGCGGCGGAGCCCGCCGCAGCCGCCGGCGCCACCCGCCCCTGCAGCTGCTGGCGCACATGGGCCAGCTCATGGCCGATCAGGCGCAGCCCCTGCGCCGAATCCGGGTTGAACTGGCCGGGCGCGAAGTACAGGTCGCTGCCATGGTTGAACGCCGGCACGCCGAGCCGCTGCGCCTGCGGGCCCACATGCACCCGCACCGCCTCGAAGCCCACCCCGAAGAGCCGCTCCATCGGCCGGCGCAGCCGCTCGGGCAAGGCCGCTCCCTGGTCAGGATCGCCGAAGGACAGGTCGTGCAGGTGTCGCATGCGGAAGCTCCACGGTGGCTCGGGACGAGCGCGAAGTCTATGAAGCGGCCGACCTGCGCCCAAGTTGCCGAGGTCACTTTTTTCCGCCGGCAGGGCAACACGCGCTAGCATCGCCGCCCATGTCGGATATCACCTCCACCCCGGTCGCCACGCTGCTGCTGGCCACCTTCGTCATCGCCAGCCTGGTCGGGCTGTTCATCTCGCCGCCGCTCGTGGAGCGCAACCTGTTCCGCCCGTTCTGGGTGCAGCAGCGCGGCGACTGGCACACCCTCGTCACCAGCGGCTTCCTCCATGCCGACCTCGGGCACCTGATCTTCAACGCGATCTCGTTCTGGGCCTTCGCGTTCAACCTGGAGGTGCGCATCGGCAGCGGGAGCTTCCTGGCGCTGTACCTGGTCGGGCTGGTGGTCAGCGATGCCGGCACCTGGCTCGTGCACCGCAAGGACCCGGGCTATGCGACCCTGGGCGCCTCGGGTGCGATCCTGGCGGTGCTCTTCGCATCGATCCTGTACTTCCCGCACTCGTCGATCTTCATCCTGCCGCTCCCGGTGCCCATCCCCGCGCCGCTGTTCGCGGTGTGCTACCTGGCCTACACCTGGTATGCCTCGCGCCGCGGCCAGGGGCGGGTCAACCACGATGCGCATTTCTCGGGCGCGCTGGCGGGCCTGGCCTTCGTGCTGGTGACCGACCCGCCGACCGTGGCGCGGGCGCTGCGGGCGTTCTTCGGCTGACGCGCCGCGCCTTCACTCGTTCAACTTCACTCCTTCAACTGCCGGCCGAGGAGCTCCGGCAGCGCGATCCCGGCCCGGCGGGTCTCGTCGAGCACGCGCTGTGCCCCGGCACGGTCGCCCCCGGCCAGAGCGACCTGGTAGCGCTGGATCGCCGCATCCGCCTGCCTCGGTTCGAACACCGACCGCACCTCGAGGTAGGCGGCATAGGCCGGGTCGGCCCGCAGGCGCGTGGCCTGCACCTGCGCATAGCCCGCATCGACATGGCGGAACAGCAGCCAGGCCCAGGGACTGGCATGGGTGGGGTAGCGCCGGTCGCGCTCGCGCACCAGGCTGCGCACTTCGGCCAGGTCGGCGTCGGCGAGCGCCAGGCGGCGGAACGCCGGGTCCTCGTCGAGATGGACGCCCAGCAGCGCCAAGAAGTCGATCGCCCGGCCGTGCTTCGCCAGGTCGTCGGCGAATGACGCATCCGCCTTGGCCAGGCGCAGCACGGCGCGCGCCTCCAACGCATCCAACAGGGCCGAGAGGCTGCCGCTGCTCGCTTGCCCCGCGTACGCCTTGCGCGCCGTGTTGACGAGGTCATCCGCATCGATGGCCACGCCCCAGCGCGCGAGCATGATCTGCGCGTTGACCCAGCGCCCGGCCCCCAGGGCCCAGCTGGCCGGCAGGCGCTGCAGCGCCGGCTGCTTCAGCGCGGCGCCCAGTTGCCCGGCCTGGGCCGCCATGCCCTGCACGCGCTGCTTCGCGTCGGCGCCCTCGACGATCTTCTGCATCTGCGACTGCAGGTCGCCCAGGTCGAGCCTGGAATCGCGTGCCCGCGCGGCCAGCGTCTTCAGCGTCGCGGTGTCTTCCAGCAGCGCGGCAACGGCCAGCGGGAAGATGTAGGACTCCGGGTTCCGCGGCGCGAGCAAGGTCGCCTTCTCGGCATACGCCAGGCCTTTCTTCACCGCCGCGTCGGTGCGCAGCTGGGCCCGCACCCGGTCGCGCGAGGCCTCGTCCTGGTGCAGGTACGCCAGCTCGGTCAGCTCGCCGGGCACGCGCAGCAGCGGCAGGTCGATCCGCTCGCCCAGCAAGGCCGCCGCCGCGGCCGACCGGACCGCCGAAATGTTGTTGAGCAGCAGGGTGCTGTCGCTCGGCATCAGCGCGAGCGCCTGGTCGAGCTGCGCCAGGCCCTGGTCGCGATGGCCCGCATCGCCGTCCATGCCGTAGACCGCCAGGTGCACCAGGGCCGAGTTGTTGAGCTGGGCCGCGCTCTCCGGCTGCTTCGCGTACTCGCCGAGCGCGAGCTCGAACTCGCGCCTGGCGACGTCGCGCTGGCCCTTGCGTTCCGCGAGGTGACCGCGGGTGGTGTGGATCTGGGCCCGCACGCGGCTCACCGACGGGTCCGACCGCTCCAGCCACAGCAGCTGGTCTTCCGGGTCGACGAACATCACCGAGCGCAGGGTGGCCGCGTCCCAGCGCTGCGCCTTGTCCGAGGCCTTGTCGTAGGCCTCCTCGGCGAGCGCGCGCGCGTCCTGCATGGCGCCGATGGAACGCAGCACACTGGCCACGTTGAGCACCACGCCGTGCTCGCGGCCATGCGAGGCCAGCAGCTCGTCGAAGAGCTTGCGGCCTTCGTCCTGCTTGCCCAGCCAGTAGTACACCTGCCCGAGGTAGAGGCGGTAGTCGTCGTTGTCGCCGGCCACGCCGCGGATCGACAGGAACACCTTCTCGGCCGCCTGGAACTGCAGGTTGCGGGCCTGCGCATCGTCGAGTTTCTGGGCCCGCTGGACGGTCACGATGCCCAGGTCGAGGGCCACCGGCACGATGGCGGCCGACGCGCGCAGGGCCTGCAGTTGCGACTTGAGGGCGGTGTTCGCGCTCAGCTGCTCGTTGAGGTAGGTGGAGACCATTTCGCGCTTGCCGGCCTCGTCGGCCGCGTCATAGCGCTTGTAGAACTCGGCCGGGCCGCCCCCGCTGCGCAGCGTCTCGATGACCCCCTTCTCCGTCCGCTCGACGAGCTGGGTGTACTCGGCCTCCTGCTTCACGAAGCGCCGGAGCTTCTCCTCGGTGTAGGGCTGCAGCAGCGCATAGCTCTCGTCGAGCATGCCGCGAGCGGCGTAGATCCGGCCGAGGATGCGCGCGCCTTCACCATGCCCGAGCACCGCGGCATGGGGGGCGAGCAGGGCCTCGCAGCGCGTGCAATCGCGTCGCCCGTCCAGCAACTCGGCCAGCTCCAGGGCCGCGGGGGCGTTCTTGGGGTCCGCGGCGACGATGCGGTCGAGCAGGGGCTCGGCGGCCTGCGACAGGCGTGCCTTGTCCATCTCTATCGGCGCGATCGCATCCAGCAGTGCCTTCGCGCCGGCCGGGTCCTGGGCCGTGTGGACCTCGATGAGGCTCCAGCCGAGCGCAACCGCCTCCTTGGCCGTGCCGGCCGGCTGCCCGGCGGTGCGCGCGGCCTGCACCTGTGCGAACACGCGCGCCGCGTCGGCCGGCGGCAGCGGCTTGAGCAGGGCGGCATCGAGCAGGCCCCGCAGGCCGGTCGCGCCTTGCGCCGCCACGGACGAGCGCCCCTGCGCCACCTCGCCGTAGAGCTCGGCGGCGCGCAGCACCTGGCCGCCTGCCCTGGCCCGGGCGGCTTGCTCGAGTTGCCGCAACGCCACCTGGTCCGGCGACTGGTGGTAGCGCCAGCCCCCGTACCCCCACGACCGCCACGGCCGCGATCACCCCCGCGACGAGCTTCGCTCTCGCCCATTGGACTGCCATTTTTCTTCCTTGTGTGTTGTCGCGAGGGTCCCTCCCCCGGCGGCGGGAGCATACGGCACGAAGGCCGGGCGGCCCCGGGGCGCATCCTCCAAGTTGAGGAAGCCGGCGGCGCACCCGCCCCGGAGAATCCGGCGATGCTCGACGACGGCCCGCCGATTCCCTACGACACCAGCACGACGGCACTCTTCACGCCGGAACAGCAGCACGCCGAGCTGCCGCTGGACGCAGATCCGTCGACCCTGTCGGACTATGCCCTCGCCGCCGAGTTCTCGCGCCTGGCCTACCTGCGCCTGGAGGACGGCGAAGGCGAGGCGGCGCGGCTGCGGCATGCACTCCGGCGGCTCGGCTTCGGCGCCCCCGTGCCGTTCCACGACGCAGGCACCGGCACGCAGGGATTCGCCTCGGTCCGCGTGGCGGACGGGCTGGCCATCGTGGCGATGCGCGGCACGCAGCTGCAGGCCGTGGAGGACTGGCTGGCGGATGCGGAGGTCGCACCGCAGGCGTGGGACGGGCTGGAACAGGCCCGGGTCCACACCGGCTTCCAGGCGTGCACGCGCGCCATCCTGCCCCAGGTGCAGGCGTGGCTGGCGGATGCCGGCGCGCGGCGCTCGCGCCTCCTCGTCTGCGGCCACAGCCTCGGTGCCGCGGTGGCGACGCTGCTCGCGCGGCCGGTCGGGGCCCAGCGCCTGATCACGTTCGGCTCGCCGCGGGTCGGCGACGTCGCCTTCGTGCAGTGCCTGGCCGCCCAGCCGGGGCTGGAGATCACGCGCGTGGTGGACTGCGTGGACCTGGTGACGATGATCCCCCCCGGCCTCGACCTGCCCTTCCATCCGGCGGTGATCGGGGCGCTGGGCCGGCTGCCCGAGCTGGCGTGGCTGGGCGCCCTTCGCGCGCGGATCCAGGTGCTGCTGGGCCGCGGCCTGCCCTACCGCCACGCGGGCCGTGTGCTCTACATCCGCCACGACGGGACGCCGGTCGACCAGCCGAGCGATCTCGCGCTGGCAGCCGACCGCTGCCGGCCCGAGGTGTGGTCGCTGCAGCCCGGGCACGGCATCGTGCCGACGCGGCTGTTGAGCGACCACGCCGCCATCAACCACGTGCGCGCCTTCTGGCCTTGAAGGGCGGACGGCATCCACGGCGCGGCAGTTCCCGTATAGCGATGCGGGCGCAGGTCGCGCCGGAGGAATCCCGATGGAACATCCCTTGCGTCGCAGGACATGCCGGGCCATGGTCGTTGGCGCGGCCTGCGCGATGCTCGCCGGCATGGCTCCAGCCGAACCTGCCGCGACGGGTGCGGGCGAGTGGGACTTCACCGTACTCCTCGACGACAAGCCCATCGGCCGGCATCGATTCGTGCTCACCGACGGCGGGGCGCTGCGCACGCTGACCAGCGAGGCCGACTTCTCGGTGAAGCTGCTCGGCCTGACGGTCTACCGCTACCGCCACCGCGCCACCGAGCGCTGGCGCGGGGCCTGCCTGGACGCGCTGTCCGCCGACACCGACGACAACGGCAGCCGCTCGCATGTCGAGGCCGGGCCCGAGGCCGATGGCCTGCGCATCGCGGTGGAGCCGGCACCGACCGCCTCGGCGCCCTCGGCCTACGCCGGCTGCCTGATGAGCTTCGCCTACTGGAACCCGGCGATGAAGACCCAGACCCGCCTGCTCAACGCCCAGACCGGCCTCATCGAGGCCGTGCAGATCGCCCGCACCGGCGCGGGCTTCCTGCCGGTGGCAGGCCGGACCGTGGCTGCGCGCGCCTACCGCATCAGCGGCATCGCGCGGCCGGTGGACGTCTGGTACACCGAGCAGGGCGACTGGATCGGCCTCGATGCGGTGGTGGCCGGGGGCCGCGTGCTCAGCTACCGCCTGCGCTGATGCCGCCGCCGCCCTCGCCCACCCTCCGCTGGGCCAATTTCGCCGCCTCGCAGATCGCGTGGCTGGCGGCGGTCATGACCGCGGCGCAGGGCCACCCGGCGTGGGGGTTGGCGTGCATCGCGGCGGTGATCGCCTGGCACCTGGGCGTGTCGGCCCGCCCTTGGCGTGAGGCCATGCTGGTGGGCGTCGCCGCCCTGGTCGGCACGCTGGCCGAGACGCTGCAGGCCACGCAGCACCTGCTCGTCTATGCGCACTCGCCGGATGGTCTCGCCGCACCGGCCTGGATCATCGGCCTGTGGGCACTGTTCGCGATCTCGCTCAACGTCAACCTGCGCTGGCTGCGCGGGCGCCCGTTGCTCGCCGCGGCCGTCGGCGCCATCGCCGGGCCTGCGGCGTTCGCGTCCGGCGTGCGGCTGGGGGCGGCGCGCCTGGTCGAGCCGCTGCCGGCGCTCGCGATGCTGGCCGTCGTGTGGGCGCTGGCGCTGCCGCTGCTGGTGCATGCCTCGTCGCTGCTCGACGGCGTTTCCAAGGAGAATCCGACCGATGCCTGACACCACCCCCGTCCACACCCCCGGCCGCCTCGCGCTGGCCTATGCGCTCAGCGCCGGCATCTTCCTGGCACTGGATGCCTGCTGGCTGCTGACGATGTCCGAGCTGCTGTACCGCCCCGCACTCGGGCCCTTGATGCGGCCCGACGTGCTGGTGCTGCCCACCGTGCTCTTCTACGTGCTCTACGTGGCGGGCATCGTGGCGTTCGCCGTCGCGCCTGCGATGCGCTGCGCGCGATGGCAGGTGGCAGCGACGCGGGGCGCGGCCTTCGGCCTCATCGCGTACGCGACCTACGACCTCACGAACCAGGCCACGCTCACCGGCTGGTCGTGGACCGTGACGCTGGCCGACCTGTGCTGGGGGAGCTTCGCGACGGCCACAGCCGCCGCGCTGGCGCTGCGGGCCCTGGTGAGGATTACCCGGCGCCGCACCTGACCTGAGGGTTCGTCCGAGGGATTATTCGGCCTCTCTTCCGCGGGATCGGTGTTGCCGATGTATTGCCTCCCGACGTGAACTTCCGGCGCTGTCGGCGGCCTGAGGGCTGTTTGTGCTGAATTGACAACAACCGTCAAATGCCGGGGCTCGACGCCTGTACCTGTCAGATCCTTCACGTCTAATACGCCCCGCCGCGCCATCGAAGCAGTCCCCTGAAGAGGGTGGAAGGCGCGGTAGGGCCTTGCAACGCAGGCGTCGTTGAAGGTTGGTCCGGGTGTGGAGGAGGACGAAATGTCGAGGATGGTTGGGCGCTGGGTCGCCCAGGTGGTGTGTTGTCTGGCGTGGCTTGTGGCTGCAGAGCCGTCGATGGCGTCGACGTCGCAGTGGGAGTACACGCAAAGCGTGGGCTCCTGCGAGGGCATTCGGCAACTGGGTAGCACGCCCGAGGAAGTCGCGGCGTCTTGGATCGGGTATGCGCAAGCCTGCAACGGCTCGGGCGAGTGGTATGAGCTGTTCGGCTGCGTCTACCAGCCGGTCGTCAGACCGGATGCGGCCAGCGCCATCTGCTACATGCAAACTCACCCGTGGTGGGGTGTCGTCAACTGGCAAATGCCGATCGCCAAGTGGTGTCCTCGCGGCACGACATTCGGCGACGAGACACACGACTGTGAGTGCCCGTCGGGTCAGGCGTGGAACGCAGCGCTGGGAATTTGCCTGGTGGGACAGTCGCTGCCGCGCGCGTCCGATCCACCGTCCTGCCCGGCGGACCCCAAGGAAGGAAACCCGATCTTCCCGCTGCGGGGCGTGAAGCAGGAAGTGGTGGACACGGGCCTGTCGGTGGGTCGGTTGACGCTGCGGTTCACCTACGACAGCACGCCCAAGGTGCCGCGCGTGCCGGCGGAACTGGCGGGCGACTTCGGGCCCGAGCGGCGCGGTGGCGTGCTCGGTGGTCCGCTGTGGTCGAGCAACCTGGACCGGCGCATCGCGCTCGGGACGCGGAGCGCCTCTGCTTCGACGCTGCCCGTGGTCGCGGCCGTCACCCGGGACAACGCGCGCAGCACGAGCTTCACCCAGGCAAACGGTGGGCAACTGTCGGGCGAGGCCGGCACAGCGGACCGGCTGGTGCAGCTGCCCGACGGCAGCCTGCGCTACGACGATGCGGGTGAGAACCGGCAGGAGGTCTTCAATGCGCAGGGGCGCATCACCTCGATGACCTGGACCGACGGGACGCGGGTGACGTTCACCTACAGCGACACCGGAACGCCCAGGAGTGTGGCCCCCACCAGCGGGTTGCTGTTGAGCGCGAGCGACAACCGCGGGCGCAGCCTGAGCTTCGGCTATGTGTCGCCGGTGCCGGGCTACCCGGCGCAGATCGGCAACATCACCGACGCGGCGGGGCGGTCCACGACGCTGGCGTATGACGCGCAGAACAACCTGGCGAGCATCACTTGGCCGGACGGGGCGGTGCGCACGCTGGTCTACGACGACCCGGCACTGCCGTGGGCGCTGACGGGCATCCGCGACGAGAAGGCGACGCGCTATGCGAGCTTCGGCTATGACGCAGCGGGGCGGGCGGTCAGCACGGAGCATGCGGGCGGCACATCGCGCTACAGCGTGTCGTACGGCACGCCGCCGAGCATCCAGGTGACGGAGCAGCGGGACGCGGGCGGGGCGGTGCGCTTCTACGACTGGAACCTGCCGCAGGGGGTGGTGCTGACGAGGCCGAACGGAAGCACGAGCGTGCTGAGCGCGGCGAGCCTGAACGGCAAGAACTACCTCACCGGGCAGAGCCAGGAGGCGGGTGCCGGCTGCGCTGCGAGCGCGAGCGGGCAGAGCTTCGATGCGAACGGCAACCTGGCGAGCCGGGACGACGTCAATGGGACGCGCAGTTGCTACGCGAGCGACCTGACGCGCAACCTGCAGATGGTGAGCGTGGAGGGGTTGAGCCAGGGGCAGGCGTGCGGGGCCGTGACTCCGGCCAACGCGACATTGCCGGCGGGAGCGCGCAAGACCAGCACGCAGTGGCACCCGGACTGGAGCTTGCAGACGAAGGAAGCAGCACCGGGACAGATCACGACCTGGGTCTACAACGGGCAACCCGATCCGTTCGCGGGGAATGCGATGGCGAGCTGCGCGCCGAGCACGGCCACACTTCCAGACGGCAAGCCGATCGCGGTGCCGTGCAAGCAGGTGGAGCAGGCAACGACGGACGCGGATGGACACCTGGGCTTCGGCGCAAGCCTGCAATCAGGCCCGCCGATCCGAGTCCGCACCTGGACCTACAACGACCGCGGCCAGGTGCTGAGCGCCAAGGGCACGCGCAGCAGCGACACGACGACGTACACCTACTACGCGACGACCGATGCGAACCACACCGTGGGCGACCTCGCCACGATGACGGATGCCTCCGGCAAGACGACGACCTACGACAAGTACAACAAGCTGGGCCAGCTGCTGCAGAGCACCGACCCCGACGGCGTGGTCACGCTGCGCACCTACGACGCCCGCCAGCGCCTGCTGACGAGCACGGTGGGCAGCGAGACGACGACCTACACCTACGACCCGGTGGGCCAGCTCACGCAGGTGACGCAGCCCGACGGCCGCTGGATCGGCTACGAGTACGACGACGCGCATCGCCAGACGGCGGTGAAGGACAGCCGCGGCAACCGCATCGAGTACCAGCTGGACAACGCCGGCAAGCAGATCGGCCAGACGGTGAAGGATCCGACGGGCAGCTTGAAACGCAGCTTGGCGCGCGTGATGGACGCGCTGGGCCGGGTGCAACAAGGATCGGGCCGGGAGTGAGACCCATGAAGAACTTGAATTCCCTGGCATTCGCCTGCGCAGCCTTGTCTTCACTGGCCTCTGCCCAGACATTGCCCCCGCCGCCGGTCTCGCCCACGCCGGTGACGCAGTACGAATACGACGCTCGGGGCAACCGCACCAAGATCATCCGCGGGGCTGGCACGCTGAACCTGGAGACCAAGCTCAGCTACGACCCGCTGTCGCGCGTGAAGGAGCACACCGATCCGAAGAACGGCAAGACCGGCTTCGAGTACGACGGAGGCGATAGAACCACCAAGGTGACCGACCCGAAGAGCCTGGTCACCCAGTACCCGCGCAACGGCTTCGGCGATGCGACCCAACTGATCAGCCCGGACACCGGCACGGCGAACCACACCTACGACACCGACGGGCGCCTGCTCACCCGCACCGACAGCCGCGGCGTGCTGGAGACCTACACGTACGATGGGCTGGGCCGCCTGACGACCCTGGTCTACAGCCAGAGCGGGCAAGCCAGCCAGACCTTCAGCTGGAGCTACGACCTCAAGGGCGCGGACTACAGCTACAGCGCCAACCGGCTCAGCCGCACGGACCACCCGAGCGGGGCGAGCCGTTTCAAGTACGACCCGCAAGGCCGGGTCGTCGAGGCGGTCCAGGCGGTGTATGCCGCAGCGGGAGCCAATAGCGCAGCCATCGTCAGCACCACCCGCTACGGCTACACCCTGGGCCGGTTGACGAGCATCACCTACCCGTCCGGGCGCAAGCTGGTGCTGGGCTACACCGACGGAGAGCTGACCAGCTTGAGCCTGGCCCCGGACATCAACGGCACGGCAGCCCCGCTGCTCACCG
>Ga0209564_1000350_pt1 | contig 86762 bp, 78 predicted proteins | sample AraplaCol_mMF_r2_FD_184272 | JGI IMG/M metagenome (GOLD analysis project Ga0209564, IMG submission 184272) | Arabidopsis root microbial communities from North Carolina, USA - plate scrape MF_Col_mMF_r2 (SPAdes) (version 3) | ecosystem: Host-associated > Plants > Roots > Endosphere | place: USA...
GCGATCACCGTTTCCAGGTTGCGCCGGCCGATTTCCGGATTGGCGAACTTGCTATTGATGATTTCGCCCTGCTCGGTCAGGCGGATCTGGCCGTTCACGGTGCCCGGCGGCTGCGACAGGATCGCCTCGTAGGTCGGGCCACCGCCACGGCCCACGGTGCCCCCGCGGCCGTGGAACAGGCGCAGCTTGACGCGGCGTTCCTCGAACAGCTTCACCAGCGCCAGTTCGGCCTTGTAGAGTTCCCAGTTCGACGTCAGGAAGCCGCCGTCCTTGTTCGAATCCGAATAGCCGAGCATCACTTCCTGCTCGACGCCATGGTGCCTGATCACCGAATCGAAGCCCGGCAGGTCCAGCAGCGACTGCATGATGCCGGCCGCGTTGCGCAAGTCCTCGATGGTTTCGAACAGCGGAATGACCATCAGCTCCATGCGGGCCGGGTCGGTCTTGCTGCCCAGCGCGCCGCGCAGCATGCCGGTTTCCTTCTGCAGCAGCATCACCTCCACCAGGTCGGACAGCGTCTCGGTGTGCGAAATGATGTAGTTGCGGGCCACGCGGTTGCCGTAGCGGGCCCGCAGGTCGCGCGCCATGGCGAAGATCGCCAGCTCCTTGCGCGTCTGCTCGGAATAGTCGTGCCACGGCAGCGTCAGCAGGCGCGGCTGGCGCAGTTCGGCCAGCAGCAGTTCCACCTTGCGCTCTTCGGGCAGCCCCGCGTAGTTGGCTTCGATGCCGGCGGCCTTGAACAGCTCGGCCACCACGGCTTCGTGCACGTCGGACACCTGGCGCATGTCCACCGACGCCAGATGGAAGCCGAAGATGGCGATGGCGCGCGCCAGCGAGTCGATGCGGCCACGAGCCAGCGCCTGGCCGTGGTGCGAGCGCAGCGAATCGAGTACCACCTGCACGTCGGCGGCGAACGCTTCGGCGTTGTCGTACGGCGCCACGTCGGCCACCGGATGGCGCTGGGCCACATGGCCGGTCAGGCGTTCCGTGGTGGCGGCCAGGCGGGCGTAGATGCCGATCAGCGCACGGCGGTACGGCTCGTCGGCGCGGTGCTCGGAATGGTCGGGCGATGCCTCGGCCAGCGCCAGCAGCTCGGGGCTGGCATCGACCATCAACGACGACAGCGGCAGTTCGGCGCCCAGTGCGTGAACCTCGTCCAGATACCACAGCATGATCAGCGTCGACTGCTGCTGGGCGGCGTGCTCCAGCGTTTCGGCCGTCACATTCGGATTGCCGTCGCGGTCGCCGCCGATCCACGAACCCATCTGCAGGAACGGCGCCAGTGGCGCGGGTGCCGTGCCGGCCTTGCCGCGGCGCGGGAAAACTTCGGCGATGTCCTCTTCCATCTCCGCCATCAGGCGCGGAATGCCCTGCAGAAACGTGGTGCGGTAGTAGGAGAGGGCGTTCTCGATCTCGTCCACCACCATCAGCCGCGTGTTGCGCAGCATGCGGGTCTGCCAAAGCGTGGTCACGCGGGCGCGCAGCTGCGCCGTGTTGTGGTCGCGCTCGCGTGCCGTCATCGGCAGGTCGCGCTCGGCCAGCAGGCGGGCGATCTCGCGCTCGGCGTCGAGGATCGACTTGCGTTGCACTTCGGTCGGATGCGCGGTCAGCACGGGCATGATCAGCGCGCCATCCAGGAAGTCGCGCACCTGCTTGCCGGTGACGCCGGCGGCGTCGATGGCCTGCAGCGCGCGGGCCAGGCTGCCCGGCTGAGGCGGCGATCCGGCCAGCGCATGCACGCGGCGGCGGCGGTTGTGGTGCTGGTCCTCGGCGATATTGGCCAGGTGCGAGAAATAGCTGAAGGCGCGTACCACCGAGTTGGTCTGGTCGCGCGACAGCCGCTTCAGCAGGCGGTCCAGCTCGGTGCCGGCGGCACGGTCGTTCTCGCGGCGGAAGCGCACGGCGGTCTGGCGGATCGTCTCGACCAGGTCGAAGGCGGCATCGCCTTCCTGCTCGCGCAGGCATTCGCCGAGCAGGCGGCCCAGGAAGCGGATGTCCTCGCGCAGCGGCAGGTCCTTGTCGGCGGTGCGGCGGGCCGGGGCGACGGTATTGCCCTCGGGCGTCACCACGGACAGCGTCGGCTTGCCCGATGCCCTGGCATTGCGGGTGGGGGATTTCTTGGGGGTGGCGCCCGGGGTGGTGCCATTCACGTCATGCTGGCCTGAGGCTCGCGTAACTGACTTGCGGCCGGTGGATCGGGTACGGCCGTTGGGGCGCGCAGCAGGCTGCGTCATTGACTTATCTCCTCGTCTCACTGCGTTGCTTATATGTATCGAACCCCATACACGTGGCGCGAGGTTCGACCGGCATCAATCACGTGCCGGAAAGTCACTTCGGGTCTGGCAATCTGGCGGTTTTGCGAGGGGGTGCGTGCTAACATGCGCGCATGCAAGCACCCGCCCAACCGTCGTCTTCGTCCGCTGCAGCGTCACGCAGCATGCCACACAAGCTCGTCATCGCCTCGCGCGAAAGCCGGCTGGCGATGTGGCAGGCTGAACATGTGCGTGCTGCGTTGCAACAATACTATCCCCAATGCGATGTGTCCATTCTCGGCATGACGACAAGGGGTGATCAAATTCTCGATAAGACCTTGTCAAAGGTAGGCGGCAAGGGCCTGTTCGTGAAGGAGCTGGAAGTGGCCATGGCCGAGGGTCGTGCCGACCTGGCCGTGCATTCGCTCAAGGATGTGCCGATGGAGCTGCCCGAGGGGTTTGCGCTGACGGCCGTCATGGAACGCGAAGACCCGCGCGACGCGCTGGTTTCCTCGCAATTCGCCTCGCTCGACGAGATGCCGGCAGGCACCGTGGTTGGCACGTCGAGCCTGCGCCGCGAGGCTGCGCTGCGCAGCCGTTATCCGCATCTGGTCATCAAGCCGCTGCGCGGCAATCTCGATACGCGTCTGGGCAAGCTCGACCGCGGCGAATATGGCGCCATCATCCTGGCCGCAGCAGGTCTGAAGCGCCTGGGCCTGGGTGACCGCATCCGCGCGCTGATCGGGCCCGACAGCTCGCTGCCCGCCGCAGGGCAGGGCGCGCTGGGTATCGAGATCCGCTCGGACCGCCCCGAAATGGCCGAATGGCTGGCGCCGCTCAATCACGTGCCGACGCTGCTGGCCGTGTCGGCCGAACGTGCCGTATCGCGCCGCCTGGGCGGGTCGTGCCAGGTACCGCTGGCCGCCCACGCGCGCTGGCATGACGCCACGCTGCAACTCGACGCCTTTGTCGCGCTGCCCGATGGCACCCGCAACGTGCGTGCTCACGCTACGGCACCCGTGGATTCGGTGCAGGCCGCCGAGCAGCTGGGCGCCGCCGTGGCGGGTGACCTGCTGGGCCAGGGCGCCGATGCCGTGCTGGCTGCGCTGTCGACCGCCGGACCCGCCTGAGGAACGCCCGATGCCTCGCCCGACCGTCGTAGTTACGCGACCCGCCGGGCAGTCCCGGCAACTGACCGAGGCCTTGCATGCCGCCGGTCTCGATGTGCTCGGCTTCCCGCTGCTGGCAATCGGCCCGGCCGCCGACGATACGCCGCTGCGCGCGGCGCTGGCCCGCCTGGCCGACTATGCACTGGTGGTGTTCGTCAGCCCCAACGCGGTGTCGTTCGCGCTGGACGCGCTGGCGCAGGTGCAGAACACCGCCGGCCAGGCGCAATGGCCGCCTGACGTTCCCGTGGCCGTGGTAGGCCCGTCGAGCGTTGCGGCGCTGGCCGAACGCGGCGTCGCACCGCCGACCCATCGCGTGATTGCCCCCGCTGGCGCACAGGGCGAGACCGATACCACTGCTGACGCCCCGCGTTTCGACTCCGAGGCCCTCTGGACCGAACTCGACACCACGCCCGGCGCGTTCGCGGGCCGCAGCGTGCTGATCATCCGCGGCAACGGCGGCCGCGACTGGCTGGGCGACCGCCTGCGCGAAGCCGGCGCCACCGTGGACGCCGTGGAAGCCTACAGCCGCACGCTGCCCGAGCCGACCGGCATGCAGTGGCAGGCCGTGCGCGACAGCCTGAAGCCCGATGCGCCGCCATACGCCTGGCTGCTGACCAGTTCCGAAGCCGTCCGCAACCTCGATGCCCTGGCACGCCTGCACTTGTCGCCCCAGGAACACGAACGCCTGAAGCAGATGCAGTGCATTGCGCCGCATGCGAGAATTGCAGCGCAGGCCCAGTCGCTGGGTTTTGCGCACGTGCTGCCCGCCGCGCCCGGCGATGCCGGCTTGCTGGCCGCATGTACGCAATGGGGCAATGCCCACGCTGGCCCGGCGGCGCCCGAGCCCGTGGCGCCGGTGCCCGCACCCGCCCCGGTCGAACCGGTGCCGGTGCCTGCGCCCGCACCGGCAGCCTCAGAATCAACAGGGTCCGAAGGACCCACGACAACGAAGGTCGAACGCGTGACGCCAGAGACTACGTCCCCCTCGTCTAGCCATGCCGCACCGTCCGGTGCTGCCGGCACGTCTTTTACTGCGCATCCGCCCGCCGGACACGCCGCCGCCCGCCGCGGCATGGTGGCCTGGTGGGTGGTTGCCGTCGTCCTGGTCCTGGCCATCGCCGGCGGCTTCTTCTGGCTGCAGATGCGCGTGGAACACCTGACGCAGGAGCTTGCGCGGCGCCAGCAGAGCAATGACACGCTGGTGCAGGAAACGCGCGTGCTGTCGAAGAATGCGCAGGACACGGTCAAGGAACTGCAAGCCAAGGTCGGCGCACTTGACGGCCAGGTGGTGGAAGCCCGCGACAAGCAGGCCGCGCTGGAACAGGTCTACCAGGACCTGATGCGCAACCGCGACGACTGGGAAATCGCCGAAATCCAGCAACTGCTGACCAATGCCGGCCAGCAACTGCAACTGACGGGCAACGTGCAGGTGGCGCTGTCGGCGCTGCAGAGCGCCGACGCGCGCCTGGCCCGCGCGGACAAGCCGCAGTACAACCAGCTGCGCCGCGCCATTGCCCGCGACATCGCGCGCATGAAGGCGGTGCCCGATACGGACCTGACCGGCGCGGCGATCAAGCTCGACGAATCGATCAACCAGATCGATGCGTTGCCGCTGCTGTCGGGTGAGCGCATGCTCGACCGCGTCCCGGGCGAGAACGAGAAGCTGGCCAAGGGCGATGCCAGGGGTGCTTCGGCGCCGGCTGCCACGGGCAACGTCCTGACCCGTACCTGGGACTACGTACTGGCCGAACTGGGCCAGGTCATCCGCGTGCGCAAGGTGGATGACACCAATGCGCTGCTGTTGTCGGGCGACCAGGGCTGGTTCCTGCGCGAGAACGTCAAGCTGCGGCTGCTCAATGCGCGGCTGGCGCTGCTGTCGCGTAACGAACCGGTCTTCCGCAACGACCTGGCCGCTGCCCAGGCGATGATCGGCCGCTATTTCGATACCCGCTCGCGCCGCGTGCAGGGCGTGCTGACGCTGCTCAAGCAGTCGCAGGCCAGCGCGGTGAGCGTGTCGCTGCCGACCATGGCCGAGAGCCTTGGCGCGCTGCATGCCCTGAAGAAGGAGTAGCCGCATGCGACTGCTTTTCTGGGTGGCCGTACTGTTTGGCGGCGCGGTGGGATTGGCGCTGTTCACGCAGTTCAATCAGAGCAACGTGGTGCTGTTCTATCCGCCGTACCGCGTGGAGATGTCGCTGAACCTGACGCTGGCGCTGCTGCTGCTGGTGTTCTTCGTGGTCTGGACTGTCATGACGACGATGCGGCATCTGTCGGAAATGCCTCGCCGGGCTGCCGCATACCGCGAGCGCAGCCGCATGAGCAAGGCCCAGGCCGCGTTGCGCGAGTCGATCGAGAACCTGTTTGCTGGCCGCTTTGCCCGCGCCGAACGCGCGGCCAAGGAGGCCCAGTCCTGGCCGGAGCAGGCGCAGACCGCCGCGCTGGTGGGCGCGCGGGCCGCGCACCGGATGCAGGAATCGGAACGTCGTGACGCATGGATGTCGCAGGTCACCGATCCCGAACGCGAGCAGGCGCGGCTGGTGTCGATGGCCGAACTGCTGGTGGATGCCCGCGACCCAGAGGGGGCGCTGGAAACCATCGCCCAGCTGCAGGAAAAAGGCGGCCGCCAGATCCACGTGCAGCGGATTGCGCTGCGTGCGCACCAGCATCTGAAGAACTGGACCGAGGTGCTTCGCCTGGCGCGTTCGCTGGAAAAGCGCAATGCGCTGCACCCGGTGCTGGCGCTGCGTCTCAAGCAGATGGCCGTGGAAGCCATGCTCGAAGAGCGCCGCCATGACGCGGAATCGCTCTATCACTTCTGGCGCTCGCTGTCGGCCGACGAGCGGCATGCCGTGCGCATCGCCGAGCAGGCCGCACGCTATTTCTCGGCGCTGAACCGCCAGAACGAGGCCCGCCGGATCGTCGAGGAAGCCCTCAAGGTCAACTGGGACAGCCGGCTGGTGCAGCGCTACGCCGATTGCGCGGAGCCGGGCAAGGCGCTGCCGCAGATCCAGCAGGCCGAAAAATGGCTGGTCGACCATCCGAACGATGCCGACCTGTACTACACGCTGGGCGTGCTCTGCCTGGGCGAGCAACTGTGGGGCAAGGCGCAGTCGAACTTCGAACGCGCGCTGCGCTACGCCGACCGCGACGCGCAGCGGCGCATCTGCGTACGCGCGCATCTGGCGCTGGCCCGGCTGTTCGAGGAAACCGACCGCCCCGAGGATGCCCAGAAGCACTATCGGGAAAGTGCGATGCTGGCGGCCTGAGCACTGGCGAGGACCGGCGGGGTGCAAATGCCCGGCTCGGTTCTCGCGTAAACCCGCGCCGGACCTGCCTTCCGCTCAGTCGCCCTCGGGCTTCGCCTTCGACCCCTTCACCGCCCCATACCTCTCCAGCGCCTCCATCCGTGCCACCTTGTGCTGGACGATCGGCTGCGGATAGTTGTCTCCCAGCTTTACTCCCGCCGACGCCAGCACCTCGTCCGGCGCCGTCCATGGTGCATGGATGTACTTGTCCGGCAGGTTTTCCAGCACCGGCAGGTATTTGCGGATAAAGCGGCCCTGTGGATCGAATTTCTCCGACTGGGTGACCGGATTGAAGATGCGGAAGTAGGGTTGCGCGTCGCAGCCGGTTGAGGCTGCCCATTGCCAGCCACCGTTGTTCGCCGAGAAATCGAAATCGTTGAGCTGGTCGGCGAAGTATTGTTCGCCACGGCGCCAGTCCACGCCCAGGTCCTTGACCAGAAAGCTGGCCGTGACCATGCGCAGCCGGTTGTGCATGTACCCGCTCTGTTTGATCTGCAGCATGGCGGCGTCCACCAGCGGGTAGCCAGTTTGGGCCTGGCACCAGGCGTCGAAATATTCGTTGCCGGTGTGGATGTCGACCCAACGGATGGCGTCGTATTCCGGATGGTACGACTTGCCTTCGGCCAGGCGCGGGTGGTGGTGCAGGATCATGAAATAGAAATCCCGCCAGATCAGTTCTGATAGCCAGATGGCCGCGCCGGCACTGCCAGTGCCGCTGCGCTGGGCGGCATCGTGCGCGGCACGCGCGAGCTTGCGGATCGAGATCGTGCCGAAACGCAGGTGCACCGACAGGTAGCTGGGGCCGCGCAGCGCCGGGAAGTCGCGGCGATGTCCGTATTCGCCCATGCGGCCCTGGAACTCGTGGAATAGTGCCTCGGCCCCGTCCATGCCCGTCGGCATGGCAATTTCCTTTAGGTTGCTGGGCGCAAAGCCCAGCGATTCCAGCGTCGGCAGCGCCTTCCGGTGTGCGGCGGGCACCGGGGCCAGCGCCTGCCGGTATTTGTCGACCGGGTAGGGGCGCAGGTCGAACGGTCGCACTGCCTTCAGCCACGCATTCTTGTAAGGCGTGAACACGCTGAAAGGGTGGTCCTGGCCGGTCAGGATCTCGTTTGCCTCGAAAATTACCTGGTCCTTGAACGTGACCAGCTCACGCCCATCCGCCGCCAGCGCCTGGCGCACCGTGGCGTCGCGGTCGTTGGCGATCGGTTCGTAATCGTGATTGGTGAACACTGCCTCGGCGTCGAGTTCGGCCGCCAGGCGCGGGATTGCCTTGCGCGCCTGCTTGTCGAGCACGATCAGGCCGCCGCCGGCATCGGCCAGCGCCTGCCGCAGCGGATCGAGCGATTTCAGGATGAATTCGATGCGACGGTCGGCCTTGAGCCCGCGCTCGAGCAGCGGATCGAGGATTTCGCGGTCGAACACGAACACGCACCATACCTGCCGGCAGTGCTTGAGGGCATAATGCAGCGCCGCGTGGTCGTCCATGCGCAAGTCGCGCCGGAACCAGACCAGGCCGCGTGCGAATTCCCGGTCAATCCGGTAAGGCAGACGTTCGCCCGGTGCGGGCGCAGGGGAAGGTGATCTCGGCATCGCCATAACCTAACATAGCGTCCAGATACTTCCCTACCGTTTACAAGCAGTTTTCAGATCACTCATGGCCATTACACTCGACCGCATCCTGCAATCCCAAGGCTTTGGCACCCGCCGCTACTGTGGCGACCTGGTGGAGGCCGGGCTGGTCGAGGTCAACGGCGAACTGTGCGAAGACCCGGGTGCACGCTTCGAGGTTGACGGTCTGCGCCTGACCGTCGATGGCGAGGAATGGCTGGCCTGCACCAAGGCGTACCTGATGCTGAACAAGCCCGCCGGCTACGAATGCTCGCAGCGGCCGCGCCATCATCCCAGTGTCTACAACCTGCTGCCGGTGCCGTTGCGCCAGCGCGAGGTGCAGGCCGTGGGGCGGCTCGACCACGACACCACGGGCCTGCTGCTGCTGACCGACGACGGCCAGTTCATCCACGCCCAGACGTCGCCGAAGAAGCAGGTTCCCAAGGTGTACGAGGTGACGACGTTCGATCCGGTGACGCCGGAACAGGTGGAAGCCCTGCGCGCCGGCGTGCAACTGGACGACGAACCGGCCCCGATTGCCGCGCATGCCTGCGAGGCCACCGGCGAGCGCAGCCTGCGGTTGTCGCTGCTGCAGGGCAAGTATCACCAGGTCAAGCGCATGGTGGCCGCCACCGGCAACCATGTGACGGCACTGCATCGCAGCGCTATCGGCGGCTTGCGGCTGGACCCGGCGCTGGCGCTGGGCGAATGGCGCTGGCTGACGCCCGAAGACATGGTGGCGCTGAAGTCGTCGGGCGACTGAGCCCCGGCGGGCAGGCGCCGCAAAGTGCGCTTGCGGGCAGAAGTTTTCCCCAGCAGCCGGGGTCCGATTTGGTAGAATGCAAGCCATGGCGACGCCCGAAGCTTCTATCAATCTCACCAATCAGTTCCTGATTGCCATGCCCGGCATGGCCGATCCGACGTTTTCGGGTTCCGTTGTCTACCTCTGCGAGCATAACGAGCGTGGTGCGCTTGGCCTGGTGATCAACCGGCCGATCGACATCGACATGGCCACGCTGTTCGACAAGATCGATCTCAAGCTCGAAATCCAGCCTGTTGCCCACCAGCCGGTGTATTTTGGCGGCCCGGTGCAGACCGAACGCGGCTTTGTGCTGCACGACCCGGTTGGCATCTATGTGTCGTCGCTGGCGGTGCCCGGCGGGCTGGAAATGACCACTTCCAAGGACGTGCTCGAAGCCGTGGCCAACGGCAGCGGCCCGCACCGGTTCCTGCTGACGCTCGGTTACGCGGGCTGGGGTGCCGGGCAGCTGGAGGACGAACTGAGCCGCAACGGCTGGCTGACCGTCCAGGCCGATCCCGAAATCATTTTCAGCGTGCCGCCCGAAGAACGCTTCGCGGCTGCCGTGCGCCTGCTTGGCATCGACGTGACGATGTTGTCGGGCGAGGCCGGGCATGCCTGAGCAGGCGGGGCGCGAGACGCCCCGCGACGGCACGGTGCTCGCCTTCGACTATGGCGAGAAAAAAATCGGCGTGGCGCTTGGGAATTTCATCACCCGGCAAGCCAGCGCGCTCACCATACTCCCGAACGTGACGGTCGAGGCCCGCTTTGCCGCGGTTGGCGCCCTGATTCAGGAATGGTCGCCGGTGCGGCTCGTGGTCGGCATGCCGGTCAATCCCGATGCCGGCCCCGACGACGAGGAACAGGCTTCGGTGCGACTTGCACGTCGCTTTGGCAACCAGCTGAACGGGCGCTACAACCTGCCCGTGGATTGGGTGGACGAGCGCTATTCATCGCGCGCCGCCTCGATGGCCGGGGCCAAACGTGGTGCGCTGGACGCCGAGGCCGCACGGATCATCCTGCAACAGTATTTCGACGAAATCCCGCTATGACCCAGACCTCCACACCCGACGCCGAGGCGCTATACCACGCGCTACGCGACCAGGCCCAGGCCCTGATGCCATGCGGCGACCGCGCGCGCTGGTCCGTGGCTGGCATCCATTCCGGCGGTGCCTGGATTGCCGAACGGCTGGCGGCGGACCTGAAGCTGGGCGAGCACGGCGTGATCAATGTGGCTTTCCATCGCGACGACTACGCCAAGAAGGGCCTGCACAGCCAGGCCCAGCCCACCACGCTGCCGTTTTCCGTGGAAGATCGCAACGTGCTGCTGATCGACGATGTGCTGGCCACGGGCCGCACGATCCGCGCCGCTGTGAACGAACTGTTCGACTACGGCCGACCGGCGCGCGTGGCGCTGGCCGTGCTGGCTGACCGCGGCGGCCGCGAACTGCCGTTTGCCGCCGACTATGCTGCCGCGACCGTCGAGCTGCCCCAGGACAAGACGCTGGTGCTGTCGCGCCAGGGCGAAGGCGCCGCGACGCGCTTTGCCTTTTCAACCGAAGCGCGCACCTGAGTGTCAACCCGAGACGCCGTCAGAACGTCAAGCACCGAAGCCGTACCCAGACTGAATCCGCCAGACCGAACCCGCGCCCGACCCACCTGCCCATGACCAAGATGTTCCGCAACCCGCAGCTCACCAGGAACGGCGAGCTCAAGCACCTGTTGTCGATCGAGGGGCTGTCGCGTGACATGATCACGCACATCCTTGACACCGCCAGCCAGTTCGTTTCGCTGTCCGATTCCGACCGCGATGTGAAGAAGGTGCCGCTGCTGCGCGGCAAGAGCGTGTTCAACCTGTTCTTCGAGAACTCCACGCGGACACGCACCACGTTCGAGATTGCCGCCAAGCGTCTGTCGGCGGACGTGCTGAACCTCAATATCAATGCGTCGTCGACCAGCAAGGGCGAGTCGCTGCTGGACACCATCAACAACCTGTCGGCGATGTCGGCCGACATGTTCGTGGTGCGCCATGCCAGTTCGGGCGCGCCGTACCTGATCGCCGAACACGTGGCGCCGCACGTCCACGTGATCAACGCCGGCGACGGCCGCCATGCGCACCCGACGCAGGGCCTGCTGGACATGTACACGATCCGGCATTTCAAGAAAGACTTCACGAACCTGACGGTAGCCATCGTCGGCGACATCCTGCACTCGCGCGTGGCCCGTTCCGACATCCACGCGCTGACCACGCTGGGCGTGCCCGAAGTGCGCGCCATCGGCCCGCGCACGCTGCTGCCGTCGGGCTTGGAGCAGATGGGCGTGCGCGTCTTCCACAACATGGAAGAAGGCCTGAAGGGCGTGGACGTGGTGATCATGCTGCGCCTGCAGAACGAGCGGATGAGCGGCGCGCTGCTGCCGTCGGCGCAGGAATACTTCAAGGCCTACGGCCTGACGCCGGAGCGCATGGCGCTGGCCAAGCCGGATGCCATTGTGATGCACCCGGGCCCGATGAACCGCGGCGTGGAGATCGATTCCGCCGTGGCCGATGGCCCGCAGTCGGTGATCCTGAACCAGGTGACCTTCGGCATCGCGGTACGAATGGCCGTCATGGGCATCGTGGCTGGAAATAACGACTAAGAGTCACTATCAAAATGATTCTGGCGTCGTTGCGCGACCTTGCCGTACCACTTGTACTGTCTGCGGCCGCGCGCCTAGCCAGAACCGCTTCGCTTCCTTTTGATAGCGCCTCCCAAGGCGGCAAACCAAAAACCGAATAGACGCCAGCGAACTAGACATGAAGATTCAAATCCAGGGTGGCCGCCTGATCGATCCGGCCGCGAACGTCGACGCCGAACAGGACCTGTATATCGCCGCCGGCAAGATCGTCGGCGTGGGCCAGGCGCCTGCCGATTTCAACGCCAACAAGACCATCGACGCCCGCGGACTGATCGTGTGCCCGGGTCTGGTGGACTTGTCCGCGCGCCTGCGCGAGCCAGGCTACGAATACAAGGCGACGCTCGAATCCGAAGTGGCCGCAGCCACTGCCGGCGGTGTGACCAGCCTGGTCTGCCCGCCCGACACGGACCCCGTGCTCGATGAACCGGGCCTGGTCGAGATGCTCAAGTTCCGTGCGCGCCGGCTGAACCAGACCCACGTCTATCCGCTGGGTGCGCTGACGGTGGGCCTGAAGGGCAAGGCGTTGACCGAAATGGGTCAATTGACCGAAGCCGGCTGCGTCGGCTTCAGCCAGGCCGAGATGCCAATCGAGGACACCAAGGTCCTGCAGCGCGCGATGCAATACGCGCAGACGTTCGGCTTTACGCTGTGGCTGCGCCCCGAGGACCCGTTCCTGGGCGGCGGCGTGGCGGCCAGTGGTGCGGTGGCGTCGCGGCTGGGCCTGTCGGGCGTATCGGTGATCGCCGAAACGGTGCGTCTGCATACCATCTTCGAGCTGATGCGTGCCACGGGCGCGCGCGTTCACCTGTGCCGCCTGTCTTCGGCGGCTGGGCTGGAACTGGTGCGCCAGGCTCGCAAGGAAGGCCTGGCGGTGACCTGTGACGTGAACATCCACCACGTGTCGCTGACCGACATGGACATCGGCTTCTTTAACAGCCAGATGCGCTTTACGCCGCCGCTGCGCAGCGGGCGCGACCGCGATGCCATCGTGGCGGCGCTGGCCGATGGCACGATCGATGCGTTGTGTTCCGACCACACTCCGGTGGATGACGACGAGAAGCTGCTGCCGTTTGCCGAAGCCACGCCGGGCGCCACCGGCCTGGAACTGCTGCTGCCGCTGACGCTGCGCTGGGCTGCCGAGCACAACGTGCCGCTGGTGAAGGCGCTGGCCCGCATCACGAGCGATCCTGCTCGCGTGATTGGCCTGCATGCCGGGTCGCTGACCACTGGCAACGCCGCCGACATCTGCGTGTTCGACCCGAAGCAAATGTGGAAAGTGGAGCGTTCGGCACTGAAGAGCCAGGGCAAGAATTCGCCGTGGCTTGGCTACGAAATGGAAGGGCGCGTGCGCATGACGCTGGTCGACGGCCAGGTCGTGTACGAGCAGCGCTGACCGGCGGCTCGCTGATCGCCTGACAGGCTACCGGGGTTTGACGATGATCTGGTTACGCAAGCTGCGGCTGGGATTGCATTTATTGCGCGGGATGTTGGTCTGCGCAACGGTCTTCCCGTGGGCGAGCGCTCATCTGCGTGAACGCCTGATCCGCGCCTGGTCGCGCAAGCTACTGGCCATCTGCGGCATCGAGGTGGAAGTGCAGGGTTTGGCGCCCGGCGAAGCTGCGCCGCGCGGGGCAATGCTGGTGTCGAACCACATTTCGTGGCTGGACATCTATGTGATCCACAGCTGGCAACCGGTGCGTTTCGTCGCCAAATCGGAAATCCGCAACTGGCCGTTGATCGGCTGGCTTTGTGACAAGACGGGCACGATCTTCATCGAACGTGCCAGCAAGCGCGACGCGCATCGGGTGCTGCACCACATCGCCGACGTCATGCGGCAGGGCGATCTGGTGTGCGTGTTTCCGGAAGGCACCACGACCGATGGCAGCAAGGTGCTGCCGTTCCACGCCAACCTGATGCAGGCGCCCCTGGTGGGCGGATTGCCCGTCCAGCCGGTGGGCCTGAGCTATCTGGACGCGGCCACCGGCCAACCGACGCTGGCGCCCGCGTATATCGACGACATCACGCTGGTGGAATGCCTGAATGCCGTCCTGAAGTCGCCGCCGATCAAGGTACGGCTGACGCTGGGGCCGCCATTGCTTGCGCAGTCGGCGAGCCGGAGGGAGTTGGCAGAGGCGGCGCGGGAGGTGGTGGTGCATCTGGTGGAGGGCACCCCCGACGCCGCTGCCAATGTGGCTGACAGGTTGCATCAGTCCCTGTCGGTGGCGCCCCAGCCCGCGACTGCCACGTCCTGACCATCTCGTCGTCCCCGCTCGCGCGGGGATTTTCGTTTTCAGGCCAGCGGATCAGAATACTGCGGGCAATCGACCTGGATAACCGTTCGCGCGTCCGGATCGCGCGCCAGCCTCGCAGCGGTTAGCTTGCCGCCCCAGACGCACCCGGTATCGAGCGCCATCAGGTCCGGGCGCATGACGAGACCGAGCGTCGACCAGTGTCCGCACACCATGGTGACATCCCCGGCAGTACGCCGACCCGGGACATCGAACCATGGCATCACGCCGGCGGGGGCCTTGCCAAGCCCTTCCTTGGTTTTCAGGTCCATGACGCCGTCCTTGGAGCAGAAACGCAGGCGGGTGAGCGCGTTGACGACCACCCGGTGACGCTCGATGCCGCGCAGGCTGTCGTCCCAACGGTCAGCAGCGTTACCGAAGATATCCGCCAGGAAGCCTTGCCAGTTCGGGCCCTGCAGTTCGGCTTCGACTTCCTCCGCCAGGTCGATGACTTGGCTCGCCGTCCACTGGGGCAGGACGCCAGCGTGGACGATGAGGAAGCCATCTGCGGCGATAGCCAGCGGCTGGTGGCGAAGCCATGTGAATAAGTCATCACAATCAGGCGCCTTGAGGATGTCGTCGAGCGTGTCTGACTTGCCCTTCTTGCGGACGCCGGCGGCTACCGCGAGCAGGTGGATGTCGTGGTTGCCGAGGACGGTTCTTGCCTGCGGCGCCAGGGCTTTCACGGTCCGCAGGGTTTCGAGCGAGGCGGGCCCGCGGTTGACCAGGTCGCCGACGAACCGCAGGGTGGCGTCGGCGGGCAACTGCGCAAGCAGCGCCTGAAGGGACGGGGCGCAGCCTTGGAGGTCGCCGATGGCGAACACGTTGTCAGACGGAGTTTGATTCACACGCATTAAGAACTGCCGCAAATATCAGGAAGGCCAGGAAAGTGCCACAACAGGCATTCTTATGTCGGCACATAATCGATTTGGCGATTCGTTACAAGACGCTACAAAAAGTTGGGTACCACCCCGAGGATGAGGGGCGGGGTCAGATAGAATAGCGCCACTTCCACATGGACTTAAAAAAGCCGCTATCCCCCACTGGATCAGGCGGCCCCCCGACTATTGTCGGGTACTCGGAACATATCGATAAGCAGGGAGCAAAAGTTTGTCGCACATTCTTGTCACAGGCGGGGCCGGGTTCATCGGGGCAAATTTTGTCCTGGATTGGCTTGCCCAGCCGGGTGCCGACAGCATTGTCAACGTCGACAAGCTGACGTACGCCGGAAATCTGAAGACGCTGGCCCCGCTGGACGGCGACAGCCGTCACGTCTTCTCGCAGACCGACATTTGCGATCGTGCCGCTCTGGACAGTTTGCTCGCCCAATACAAGCCGCGTGCGGTTGTGCATTTCGCTGCGGAAAGCCATGTTGACCGGTCAATTCATGGGCCGGCAGAGTTTATCCAGACCAATATCGTTGGCACGTTCACGTTGCTGGAGGCCGTGCGCGCATATTGGGGCACGCTCGACGAGAGCGCAAAGGCCGCTTTCCGCTTCCTGCACGTTTCCACGGACGAGGTGTTCGGATCGCTGGGACCCAATGACGCGCAGTTTTCCGAAACCACTGCCTACGCGCCGAACAGCCCTTACTCGGCATCGAAAGCGGCCTCGGATCATCTCGTGCGTGCCTATCACCACACCTACGGCTTGCCGGTGGTGACGACCAACTGCTCGAACAACTACGGCCCGTATCACTTCCCGGAGAAGTTGATCCCGCTGATGATCACCAATGCACTGACGGGCAGGGCGTTGCCGGTCTATGGTGATGGCCAGAACGTGCGCGACTGGCTCTATGTGCGCGACCATTGCAGCGCGATCCGTGAAGTGCTGGCACGTGGCCGGCTGGGCGAGACGTACAACGTGGGCGGCTGGAACGAAAAGACCAACCTCGATGTCGTGCATACGCTGTGCGATCTGCTTGACGAACTGAAGCCCAGGGCGGCAGGTTCGTATCGCGATCAGATTTCGTTTGTTAAGGACAGGCCCGGCCATGACCGCCGGTACGCCATCGACGCACGCAAACTGGAGCAGGAACTCGGCTGGAAACCGGCCGAAACGTTCGAGACCGGGCTTCGAAAGACCGTGCAGTGGTATCTCGACAATCAGGCGTGGGTACAGGACGTGGTTTCGGGGGACTACCGCAACTGGGTGGCGAAGCAATATGCAGCGTAAGCCGTTTACCGCGCCCACCATTCTTGTAACAGGAAGCAACGGTCAGGTTGGGTTCGAACTGCGCCGGAGTTTGGCGCCCCTGGGCAATGTCGTGGCGCTCGATCGCCAATCCTGTGACCTGGCCAATCCCGAAGCGTTGCGCGACTTGGTGCGACGAGTTCGTCCTCATGTGATTGTGAATCCCGCCGCCTATACGGCGGTCGACAGGGCCGAGAGCGAGCCGGACCTCGCATTCGCGATCAATGGCACGGCGGTCGGCGTGCTGGCGAGCGAAGCCGAAGCAATTGGTGGCCTGCTCGTTCACTATTCGACCGACTACGTATTCGATGGGGCCAAGTCCGGCGCGTACGACGAGACGGATGCGGTCAATCCGCAATCGGTCTACGGCAAGAGCAAGCTGGCCGGCGAGCAGGCGATTGCGCAGTCCAATGCCAACGCTGTGGTGTTGCGCACGTCATGGGTTGCGGGAGCGCATGGTAGTAATTTCGCCAAAACTATGCTGCGCCTAGCACAAGAGCGCGACAGCCTTCGTGTGATTGCCGATCAGTTTGGTGCGCCGACGACGGCGGCGTTGATTGCCGACGTGACCGCCCAGATCGTGAACCGTGCCTGGCTGCATGGGAAGCAGACCGATTTTCCCGGCGGCGTGTATCACCTTGCGGCCTCCGGCGAGACTTCTTGGCATGGCTATGCGACGGAGGTCCTGCGCTACGCCGCCGCCAAGGGCATCGATCTGAGGGTCGACCCCGCTGCCATCGAGGCAATTCCCGCCACGGCGTACCCGCTGCCGGCGCCCCGGCCTTCAAATTCGCGGTTGGACACGCGCAAGCTGCGCGAAACGTTCGACATCCACCTTCCGGACTGGCGAGAGGGGGTTCACCACCTGCTCGATCAGATCATTTCCTGACATCGCACCATGCGTAAAGGCATTATCCTGGCCGGAGGCTCCGGGACGCGGCTGTATCCGATTACCCGATCGGTATCGAAACAGTTGCTTCCGGTGTACGACAAGCCAATGATCTACTATCCCTTGTCCACGCTCATGCTTACAGGGATTCGTGACATTCTTATTATTTCCACGCCGGAAGACACGCCGCGCTTCGCCGAAATGCTTGGCGACGGTAGCAATTGGGGCGTAAATGTGCAATATGCCGTGCAGCCGTCGCCTGATGGCCTGGCGCAGGCTTTTGTCATTGGCCGCGACTTTGTCGGCAATAATCCCTCCACGCTGATCCTGGGAGACAACATATTCCACGGACATGATCTCGTCGCGCAGTTGCACCGGGCGTCGGTCAAGGATGATGGCGCTACGGTGTTCGCCTATCATGTGCACGATCCCGAGCGCTATGGCGTCGTGGAATTCGATGACAATTTTCGTGCACTTTCGTTAGAGGAAAAGCCTGCCCAGCCCCGCTCGAATTACGCGGTAACCGGACTATATTTCTACGATAATCAGGTTTGCGACATCGCCGCCGAAATCAAGCCCTCCGCGCGCGGCGAGTTGGAAATTACCGATGTCAACAAGCATTATCTGGAGCAGGCGCAGCTCGACGTGGAGATCATGGGGCGCGGGTATGCGTGGCTCGATACCGGCACGCACGATTCGCTATTGGAGGCGGCCACGTTTATTGCGACCTTGCAGAACCGGCAGGGGCTGATGGTCGCGTGTCCCGAAGAGATCGCCTACCGCAGCAAATGGATCAGTGCCGAACAGGTTGAAGCGCTGGCCCAGCCCTTGTTGAAAAACGGCTACGGTAAATACCTGCAGCAGATTATCTCGGGAGCAATCAAGTGAAGGCTATTCCAACCGCGCTGCCCGAAGTCCTGATTCTCGAGCCGAAGGTGTTCGGAGATGATCGTGGATTCTTCTTCGAGAGTTTCCAGGCCAAGGGCTTTCAGCAAGCCACCGGTGTGGATGGACATTTCGTCCAGGACAATCATTCGCGCTCCGTCGGCAATGTCCTGCGCGGCCTGCATTTCCAGGTCGAACATCCGCAGGGCAAACTGGTCCGCGTCGTGGCGGGCGAGATCTTCGACGTGGCTGTCGATATCCGCAAAGGCTCGCCGAACTTCGGCAAATGGGCAGGCGTTTCGCTTTCCGCGGAGAACAAGCGCCAGTTGTGGGTGCCCGAAGGCTTTGCCCACGGCTTTGTGGTGACGTCGGAAGACGCGGAAGTTCTCTACAAGACGACCGACTATTGGCATCCGGAGCACGAGCGTAGCCTGGCCTGGAACGATCCGGAGATTGCAATCGAATGGCCTATCCGCGGCGAGCCGGTGCTGTCTGCCAAGGATCAGGTCGGAATGTCGCTTGCCCAGTGGCGGGACCAACTGTGAGCGGGACGGGGATGGTGGTATTGTCGGATATTGGGGGGCCCTTTGGCGCCCTGATTCGTCATCGCGGGCTTGTCTATCAGCTGACGCGACGCGAAGTCGTAGGCAGGTATCGGGGATCGGTCATGGGGTTGTTGTGGTCCCTTTTTCACCCCGTGCTAATGCTGTCGGTGTATACCTTCGTTTTTGGACACGTATTCAAGTCCCGTTGGGGCAGTGGTTTCGGCTCTACGACGAGCTTTGCACTGATGGCGTTCGCGGGGATGATCGTCTTCGGGCTCTTTTCGGAGTGCGTGACGCGTGCTCCCGGCCTGATCGTGGGCAATGCCAATTTCGTCAAGCGCGTGGTGTTTCCGCTGGAACTGCTGCCCTGGGTGACGTTGTTCGCGGCCATGTTCCACGCACTGATCGGGCTCGGCGTGCTGATTTTGTTCAGTCTGCTCCTTGGCAATGTGCCGACCCTGACCATCCTGTGCTTTCCGCTGGTGCTGTTTCCCTTCGCATGCTTCGTGGTAGGCGCGACCTGGGCGTTGGCGGCGCTGGGCGTCTATCTGCGGGATCTGGCTCAGGTGACCGGCGTTGCGGTGACCGTGGCGATGTTCCTGTCCCCTATGTTTTATCCGGTATCAGCGTTGCCGGCCGTGCTCCAGAGCGTGATGCAGTTCAATCCACTCACTTTTCCGATGGAACAGTTGCGGGCCGTCATGATCATGGGCCAGTTTCCCGATTGGCGCGGTCTGGCCATCTATACCTGCTGCGCGGTGGTGACGGCTTGGGTGGGTTTTACCATGTTCCAGCGCTTGCGACGAGGCTTTGCCGATGTGCTCTGACGTTGTGATCAGCGCGGAAGGCCTGGGGAAGTGCTTCCGCATCTATGACAAGCCGCGCGATCGTCTGATGCAGGCCGTGCGGGGCCGGCTTGCGCGGCTCGGTGGCGGCTCGGCGCCCCGGCTCTACCGCGAACATTGGGCCTTGCGCGATATCTCCTTCGAGATTCGCAAGGGCGAATGTATTGGTTTTCTCGGGCGCAACGGTTCCGGCAAGTCGACACTGCTGCAGATCGTCTGCGGAACGCTGGCCGAGACAAAAGGCTCTGTCAGAGTGGAGGGGCGCATTGCGGCACTGCTGGAACTGGGAGCGGGGTTCAATGTGGAATTCAGCGGGCGGGAGAACGTTTACCTGAATGCGGCGATCCTGGGCCTGTCACGGGCGGAGATCGATGCCGTCTTCCCGCAGATCGAGGCGTTCGCGGAAATTGGCGATTTCATCGATCAGCCCGTCAAGACGTATTCGAGTGGGATGTTCGTCCGCTTGGCGTTTTCGGTGGCCGTGCATGTGCATCCGCAATTGCTGGTCGTCGATGAGGCGCTTGCCGTGGGCGACGCGCGATTCCAGTCGAAATGCCTGGACCGAATCAAGGCGCTGAAGGCCGACGGCGCGACGATCCTGTTCGTCAGCCACGACGTCGGGGCGGTTCGCACGCTTTGCGACCGCGCGATCTGGCTGGACAAGGGCGAAAAGCGTCTGGAAGGTGATGTACTGAGCGTCACCGCGGCGTACATGAAATTCCTGTTCGATGGCGAGGAACCGGAAGCGGGGCCGGCGGCAGACAGCAAGGCAGCGCCGCCACGTCACCGCCAGGCGATCGCCCACTGGGGTGAAGCACAGGGAAGTATCCTGGAAACGACCCTCGTCGACGGGGCGGGCGAGGCGATGTCCGTGGTGCCGGGCGGCGAAGATTTCACTGTCCGTATCCGCTGCAGCCTGCCATCCGATGTAGACGTGCCGTCCGTCAGCATCGCATGGTCCATCAAGAGTCTGGCCGGATCGGATCTGATCGTCGCCACCACGTGGGACAACGGATTCCGTTTCGAACCTGGCATGGATGGTGAGGTACTGGCGGAATTCCGGCTGAACAACCACCTCGCCCCTGGTAGCTACATGCTCGCGGTTGCACTGGAAGACAAGTCCAGCGCAACGGTCCGGTATCTGGAATATATCGAAGGCAGCTTGTATTTTTCATCGATCTGGCCTGGAACCGTGCATGGCATGTTCGTGCCCCACGTGAAGCAAGCCATATCCATCAATTCGCAAATAGTTGCCACCTGTGATGGACTCTGAAATCAACAGCAAGAGTTATTGGGACAATCGCTTCGAGAGCGATTGGGCTGAAGCGTCTGGACGCGAGCAAACGACCTTCTTCTGCGAGCTTGCTGTCAGGCATATGCCCGTGTGGCTCAAGCGCACGATCCGTGAGGAAAATCTGACGGTATGCGATTGGGGCTGCGCCGAAGGCGATGGCACCTTGGTCCTGGCCGAAGCGCTGACGCCGGCACAAGTGGTAGGGGTGGACTTCTCCGATGCGGCCATCCGAAAGGCCGCCGAGCACTATCCGGGCGTGGAGTTCCGCGCGGCCGATTACCTCGACGATCACGCGGCGCCCGACGACAAGTTCGACGTTGTGTTCACGTCCAACACGCTGGAGCACTTCGAGAATCCCTTCGGTGTGCTTCAGAAGCTGACTCCTCGCATCGGCCAGTGGCTGGTGATGCTCGTGCCTTACCGTGAGTACGAACGGATTTCGGAGCACGAGTTCACGTTCGAGTTCTCCAACACGCCGTTGCAGTTGCTCGACGGCATGGTGCTGGCGCATGCCGAGCTCATGGACGTGAGCGATAATCAGCCCTGCTATTGGCCTGGCGAGCAGATGCTGCTCGTCTACGGCCGTCCAGAGGCCGTGGCGCGTCAGAAGCTGACCCTCGCCGAGAGCGTGCTAACGTGCGCCACGGTGCATCGGCAGCATGACGGCGACGTGGGTCTCCAGCGCGAGTTGCGCTCGGATGCCGAGGCAGTCTCTGCCCGGCTGGATGCTGTCACGTCGCGGCTCAAGAATGTCCTGGCCGAGCGTGACGCGCTGCGCCAGGCACGGATTCAACTGGATGCCGAATGGGCTGCGACCCAGCGCGAGTTGTCGAAAACCGACGAGCTGCGCCGTAACGCGGTAACGTTGCTTGAACAGCGCGACAAGGACATTGCGATGATCTACGCGTCGCTGTCCTGGCAGTTGACCAAGCCGCTTCGTTACTTCTGGAGCCCGATCGTGAAGTCGCGCCGGGCCGTGGGCCGAGCCAGGCGTTTTGTCGCAAGACAGGGCGGTGTGGTGAACACGGCGCGGAAGCTGCTAGACATGTACCGCCGGGACGGTGCCGCTGGCGTCAAGACCGCACTCCGCCGCAAGATTGGCGCGCCGCTCGTGTCCGCCGACCGGCCTTATAACCAGGAAGTCCCCGTGCCGCCGCCAGTGGCGCCCGGCGCAGGCGAGGACGTCATCTTCTGGGGTGTGATCGACTGGCACTTCCGTTTCCAGCGCCCCCAGCAGCTTGCGCTGGGTTTCGCAATGCGCGGCCATCGGGTCTTTTACGTCAGCGCGCAACTGTTGGATGAGCCCACGCCGGGCTTCACCATCGAGCCGATTGCCGGGCAGTCTTTGGTCTACCAGGTACGTTTCCACGCGCGGGGCGCGCAGCCGATCTACAACCAGCTGCCGCCGGAAGATATCCGCAAGCAGATCCAGTCGGGCGTCAGCGCATTCGTACGCTGGGCCGATGCGGAGCGTTATATCACGCTGGTCCAGCACCCGTTCTGGCTCGATAGCGCCCGCAGCATCCCGCGCAGCCGGATGGTCTATGACTGCATGGACCATCATGAAGGTTTCGGCAATGTCGCGCCGGACATCCTGGAAGCCGAGAAGGGGCTGATCAGCCAGAGCGATGTGCTGGTCGTCACGTCGGATTGGCTGCGTGACGCATGCCACGGCAAGAGCCGCAACATCTTCACGATCCGCAACGCCTGCGACTTCACACATTTCAATACGCGGCCGGCGGAGCATTACAAGGACCGGAACGGACGCCAGATCATCGGCTACTATGGCGCCATTGCAGAGTGGTTCGATGTAGAACTCCTTCGCAAGGTCGCGCTGGCGTTTCCGGACGCCCTTGTGCTGCTGATCGGTGCGGATACCTGCAATGCGCGCGGCAAACTTGCCGATGTCGGGAATGTGGAGTTCCTGGGCGAAGTGCCCTATACGAAGCTGCCGTACTACCTGTACGCCTTCGACGTCTGCCTGTTGCCGTTCCGGGTCATCGACCTTACGCTGGCGACCAATCCCGTCAAGGTGTATGAGTATCTCTGCTCGGGAAAACCTGTGGTTTCAGTGGATCTGCCCGAAATGCAGCAGTTTGGGGAACTGGTGCGCACCGCCGCCGACGGCGACGACTTCGTCGAACAGTGTTTTCAGGCGCTTGCCGCACCCGATACGCCGGAGCTAGTGCAACGGCGCATCGCCTTCGCCTCGAACCAGACGTGGCGACACCGTGCGCTGGAGCTGGAGGAATCGCTGGCCCAGGTCGAGCAGCCTCTCGTCAGCATCGTGGTACTGACGTACAACAACTTGGAACTGACCCGCAAGTGCCTGGCCAGTATCGATCGCTGCACGCTCGATGTGCCGTACGAGATCGTCATCGTTGACAATGCGTCGACCGACGGCAGTCCCGACTATCTGCGCTCGTTCGCTGCCGGCCGGGACGACGTCAAGCTGCTGCTCAATACTGACAACAAGGGCTTCGCCGCGGGCAACAATCAGGGGTTGGCCATGGCCTCCGGCGAGTACCTCGTCATCCTGAACAACGACACCGTGGTCTCACCGGGCTGGGCCAGCGGATTCATCCGGCATCTGCGGGCAGACCCGTCGATCGGCCTGATCGGGCCGGTCACCAACAACATCGGCAACGAAGCGAAGATCCAGATCGACTATCCATCCACCGATGACATGCCGGCGGTCGCGCGCAAGTACACGGTGGCGCATCTGGGTATGTCATTCGACATTCGTACGGCTGCCTTCTTCTGCGTGATGATTCCGCGTCCAGTCTATGAAGCCGTAGGCGGGCTCGACGAAGCGTTCGGACTGGGCTTTTTCGAGGATGATGACTACTGCCGCCGGGTCGAGCAGAACGGCAACCGCTGCGTATGCGCGGAGGATGTCTTTGTCCATCATCATCTTTCCGCATCGTTCAGCAAGCTCGGTGCCGAGCGGCGCAACGCGTTGATGGAAAAGAACAGGGCCATCTACGAAGCGAAATGGGGGCCGTGGTCGCCGCACCGATACCGTGACTGACAGGATAGGGATACCACATCGATCCGGGATCACGACGTTCGTCCGTTTTCTCGTCGTCGGTGCCTCTGCAACGGGCGCACAGTATCTGTTGCTCTGGGTCGGGGCGGTCGTCTATGAACTGCGGCCGTCAGTGGCTTCCGGCATTGGCTACGTGGTTGGCGCCCTGATCAATTACGTCCTCAATTACTTCTTTACTTTCGGCAGCACCCGGTCGCACGTTTCGGCTTTGCCTCGTTTCTACGCGATGGCGCTGATCGGCTGGTGCCTGAATACTGGTCTCATGCTGCTGTTGGCAGATTCGCTAGGTCTCAACAAGTGGCTGGCGCAGATGCTGGCGACGGCGGTTTGTCTGGGATGGAATTTCACGGCCGCTAAACTTTGGGTCTACGCCCCGGTGCGATGACGGCGGGGCGAACCCTTTCGACAGAGGGGGGAAATGCGAGTGCTGACCAGGATTGGTCTGACCATGCAGTCTGGGGTCGGGTATCGCTCCGACCGTAAACAGTTGGCGGCGGTCATGGGGGTGGTTGTCGTCCTCTGGGCGCTCATCTGCTGGAGGTGGCTCTCCGGGCGCATCGTGATTCCTTTCGATGCCATGGACGAGTTCTATCCGCAGATGCTGTTCAACGTGCGCGCGTATCTTGCCGGCGAACTGCCGCTGTGGAATCCCTACCTTTTTGCCGGTTTCGCCAATATTGCCGATCCGCAGGGCATGGCGTTTTCGCCATTCATGAATCTCATCATGATGGTGTTGGCGCCCCGCTACCTGTATGGCTTTACGCTGGCAGTGCTGCTGCATGTGCTGTTGGGCGGCATTGGCGTGATTCTGTGCGGCCGTGATCGGTCCACCCCAGCGGTCATCGCCATCATCGCGGCGCTTGTCTACATGTTCGGGGGCGTCGCCATCAGTCGGCTTCAGCATACGCCGATGATCGTCGGGTACGCCTTCCTGCCATATTGCTACCTGTTTCTCGGGCGCATTCTTAGAGTCGGCGCCATCAGTGCCGGTGTCGGCACCGGAATCTTCGGTGGCCTGATACTGCTTCATGGCACGCAGGTAACCTACCTTGCCGGACTCTTCCTGGTGGGCTACACCGTGGCGCATCTGCCGCGGCTGCGCCAGCCTGGCAGACTACCTGCGCTGGGAGTTGCAGCGGTCGTCGCTCTCGTCATCGCGTTTCCGTTTCTCTATTCGGTGAAGGTGGCGCTCGGTATCTCCAACCGGCCCGAGATTTCCTACGACTATCTGATGGCCAACCCGGGCGGGGCGGCGGTACAGACGTTCCTGACTTATCTGATTGCGGGATTCTCGGGGTCGAATAACGGAAAGCCTTGGGTTGGCGAGTTGACCTCCAATTACTTCTATATCGGCCTGCTCCCTTTGGCACTCGTGATCGGTGTGCTCTGCGGGCGCACCCCCAGTCGCGAGGGACGGTACGAGAAGCGCGTGCTCATCGTCATGCTGGTTTTCTTCGTGCTCTACGCCCTTGGCCCCGAGGCGCGAGTCTACCGGCTGTTCTATGAATTCCTGCCGGGCGTGAAGCTGTTCCGCCGTCCCAATGACGCGATGTTCCTCGTCAACGCCTTGCTCGCGCTGCTGCTGCTGTGTGCGGATGACCGGTGGTTAGATGCCCTGCGGAAGTTCCTGGCGCGGCATGCTCGCTGGGCCATTGGTGCTGGTCTGGCGGTGGTGGTGCTGGCCGCAGCGGGCGGATGGCTGATCTATGGCGGCGAATTTTCCTATGCGAAGCTGATGCTCCGGTTCGGCCTCGCCATCGGTGCCTACCTGATCGCCCTCGCGATATTCCGGCGGACCCGCTTCCTGCCTCTGGCGCTGGTGTGTGTGGTCGCGCTGGATCTTGGTTTTTCCGGTGCCTCCAAATCCTTCAACGCCGTCGAGACAGATTTCGTGGCATCTTTCTTCCCGGCGCCGGGCAAGAACCAGGTGGCCGAATGGCTGAGGCCGCGGCTGGATGACGGAAACCGTTTTCCCTACCGCCTGGAGCAGATCGAAGCGTTGAAAATGTGGCGGAACGTGCCGAGCGTTGAGCGCCTGCATTCGTCGCTCGGCTACAACCCCATGCTCCTCGCTTCCTACAAGAACTTCTACGGGGCGCCGGAATCGCTGAGCCAGCCCCGTTTGCCAGGGCTGGCAGACGCGTATGGATCAACGCGGTTCAGGTCTCTAGGGGTGAAGTACATCGTGACCAGCGGAGACCTTGCACCGCAGGACGCCAACTACCGGGCCGCCGTATCCGGTCCGGTCGCCACTTTCGAGGAAACAAAGATCTGGGAAGTCAGAAACCCGTTGCCGCGGGTGACGAACCCCAAGCGTTTCGAGATCGTGCAGCGTGACACGGCCGCCGAGAACTTCCATCCCGAGAATTTTGTGGAGATTACCGACAATGGGAAGCTAACGGCCCAGCGGCGGGCCGAACTGCAGGGATGCGTCGGCAACCTAAGTTACACTCTCGTGGATTACCAGAATAATCGGGTCCAGGTCGATTATGTGGCGGATAGACCGGCATGGTTCGTCCTATCGGACGCGTACCACCCGTGGTGGCGTGCGTCGGTCAACGGCAATGCTGTGCCGCTCTATCAGGCGAACCAGGCGTTCCGGGCAGTATGTGTGCCTGCCGGCAAGGGCCGACTATCCCTGGATTTCAGATTCATGGGTTATTGAGCAATAGAAATCAGGCAAAGGCAATTCCATAGATGAGCAAGAAGATTATTTGCGTCGTGGGCACGAGGCCCGAAGCGATCAAGATGGCCCCGCTGATCAACGCGCTGAAGCGCGAGTTGTGGGTCGACTGTCGCGTCCTGGCGACAGCCCAGCATCGCCATATGCTCGACCAGGTGCTAGGGCTGTTCGGCATTCAGCCGGATATCGACTTGAACATCATGCGTCCGAACCAGTCGCTGGCGGAACTGACCTCCCGCCTGCTGGTTGAAGTCGACGCCGTGTTGGAGGCAGAGCGTCCGGACGCCGTGATCGCGCAAGGCGACACCACGACCGTCATGACGGTGGCGCTGGCCTGCTTCTACCGTCGCATTCCGTTCGGCCACGTGGAAGCGGGCCTGCGCACGTGGGATATGCAGAACCCGTTCCCCGAGGAAATGAACCGCGTCATCGCCGGCCGTATCGCGGCGTGGCACTTTGCGCCGACCGCGTCGTCCCGGGACAACCTGCTGCGCGAAGGCATACGCGACGAGGAAATCGTCCAGACCGGCAATACGGTGATCGACGCGCTGCTGGAAGTGGTTCAGCGCTGCGACCACATAATGCCTGCCGTTGGCGACGGAAAGCGGATGGTTCTGGTCACTTCGCATCGCCGCGAGAATTTCGGGGCGCCGTTCGAAGAGGTCTGCCGTGCCATCCGCCACCTGGTCGAGACCAACGAGGACATCGAGGTCCTGTATCCGGTGCACCCGAACCCCAATGTCCGGGATACGGCCCATCGCATGCTGGGTGGCATGCCGCGAGTGACGCTGACGGAGCCGCTGGATTACTTGCCGTTCGTTGCCGCGATGAAGCGTGCGTACCTGATCCTGAGCGATTCCGGCGGGGTACAGGAAGAGGCACCGGCGCTGGGCAAACCCGTACTGGTCCTGCGGCGAGAAACCGAGCGTCCCGAGGCCGTGGACGCGGGTGTGGTGAAGCTGGTGGGTCCCGATTTCGATCGCATCGTATCCGAGGCGCAGCGCTTGCTCGACGACGAGGCGGCTTACCGCGACATGGCGCGGGGGGTGTCGCCTTATGGCGACGGCCATGCTTCGGAGCGCATCGTCGACGTCCTGCGCAGGCATTTTGTATGACCCAGTTGGTTTACCTGTCGCCGGTCCCGTGGTTCTCGTTCTCCCAGCGGCCCCACAAGTTCGTGGAATGGTTTCGTGCCATGGGAGGCGACAAGGTTGTCTGGGTTGATCCGTATCCTACCCGCCTGCCTAAACTCAGTGACGTCCGGCGGCTGAGGCAGAAGAGCGACCACGGTACCCAGCAAGGTCTCCCGCCGGCATGGCTGCAGCTGATCCGCCCGAAGGCTCTTCCGGTCGAACCGTTGCCGGTCGCAGGATGGGTCAATCGCCTGCTATGGCAGCAGAACCTGGCGGCTATCGAGTCCTTTGCGGGCAACGCGCCGACCTTGCTGGTCATCGGCAAGCCGTCGCTGCTGGCCCTGTCGCTGCTCTCCACGCGCTGGTTCAACGGGTCTGTCTATGATTCGATGGACCACTTTGCTGCGTTCTACAGTGGCATCTCGCGGTACGTGATGTCGCAGCGTGAGCGCGCCGTGGGCGCCCGGGTGGAAGCCCTGATGGCCTCCTCCACGTGCCTGCGCGACCACTGGAGGACGATCCGGTCGGACGTGGCGCTCGTGCGCAATGCCTGCGATCCCGCGGTGCTTCCTCCGCCGCGCGAGTCGTCGCGTTCGCGCTGCCAGCGTCCGGTGCTGGGCTATGTCGGCACCATCGGCAGCTGGTTTGACTGGGATGCGGTCAAAGATCTGGCTCGCGCGCGCCCCGAGGCTCTGATCCGATTGATCGGGCCGGTTGCCGTTGCCGTGCCGAACGACCTGCCTGCCAACGTGGAGATGCTTCCGCCCCGTGCGCACGATGCCGCGATGCGGGCGGTGGCGGAATTCGATGTCGGCCTGATCCCGTTTAAGCGGAACCAGTTGACCGAATCTGTCGATCCGATCAAGTACTACGAATATCGCGCCATGGGCCTGCCGGTGATCTCGACCCGTTTCGGCGAGATGCGATATCGGGCGGGTGAGAGCGGGGTGTTCCTGGGCGATACCAGGGACGAGCAGCGCGCTGCGGCACAATTGGCGCTGGTCTTTGACGATGGCGCCGCCGCACCGCAACGCTTCCGCGACAACGAGGGCTGGACGCACCGGTTCAGTGACAGTCCAGTGGCAGCGATGATGCAGGCAGGAGCCGGGTCGTGACGGAGGCGCCGCTGTTGTCGATTTCGGTCGTCAGCCACGGACATCGTGCCTTGCTGCTGCCGCTGCTGGAAGACATCGCCCGGCTTGGCCGCGAGATTTCGCTGGAGTTGGTGCTGACTGAAAACATTCCGGAGGACCTCGAGGATATCGTCCGTGATTCCGGTATTCCCTATCGTTTGATCCGCAATGGCCGGCCGCATGGGTTTGGCGCCAACCACAACGCGGCATTCGCGGTAAGCCGGGCGCCGTTCTTTGCGGTAATGAATCCGGATCTACGTCTTCCCGACAATCAGTCGCTCCTGGTCCTGGTCGAGCGCGTCAAGGCGGCGCCTGGCGTGGCGGGCCCACGCGTGCTCGCGCCGGGCGGCACGATCGAGGATAGCGCGCGCCATGTGCCATCGGTGTCCAGGCTGTTTTCCAGGGCGGTACTGGGCCGGCGCCACCCCGACTACGATGCTTCCGTTCCCGTACAAATAGTGGCATGGCTGGCCGGCATGTGTCTGGTTTTCGACCGTTCGACCTTCGAGCGGGTCGGCGGCTTCGATGAGCGTTTCCACCTGTATTGCGAGGACGTCGATATCTGCCTGCGCGTGCATCTGGCGGGGAAAGCGGTCTCCTGGGATCAGGGGAGCAGTGTGATTCACGATGCGCGTCGGCGTACGACGCTGGATGGCCGCCATTTCCGCTGGCATGTTAGCAGCCTGCTGAGGCTACTGACCTCGTCAGCGTATTGGCGCTACAAACTTTACGCTGTCGCATAGACAGGCAATTTCATGTTCGATTTCTTCTGGGTCCCGGTGATTGTGGCCCTGTTCACCGCTGTCGCAGTCCGGATGCTGCGCCCGCTGGCGTTCCGGGGAGAGTTGCTCGATCGGCCTGGCGGCCGCAAACGGCATAGCGGCGCCGTGCCGCTGGTTGGCGGCATCGCTATCACGTTCGCGGTCTGGGCCGGCTCCTTCGCGTTCGTTCGGGTGGCTGACTACCACGTGGCGCTGCTGGCGGGAGTGACGATGCTGGCGGTCGTGGGCATGGTAGACGACATGCGCGGGATGTCGCCGCTGGCCAAGCTGTGTGCGCAACTGTTTGCTGCCATCCTGATGACGTCATGGGGTGGGGTTTTTCTGACCTCCCTGGGCGACGTGCTGGGGAAGCGCGAAATCGAACTGACCAACTGGGGCATTCCGCTGACCCTGTTCGCGGTAGTGACGGTGGTGAACGCCACCAACATGATGGACGGACTCGACGGCCTGGCTGGCGGGTTGGCGTTGACGGTGTTCGGCTGGTTGACCTATCTGTCCGGCGATGTCGGCAACACCACTGCGCAGCGCTACTGCGTCATTTTCGTCGGCGCTCTGGTGGGGTTCCTGGTGTTCAACCTTCCGAATCCGCTGCGGGGCAGGAACCGGGTCTTCCTGGGGGATGCCGGAAGCCTGATGCTGGGTTTTGCGATCGTGTGGTTCACGGTCGAGCTATCGCAACCGGCCTACAACTATGGCCGCCATATACCGCCGGTGGTCATGCTCTGGCTGCTTGGCGTCCTGCTAATCGATCTGCTGGCCGTGACGGTCCGGCGGGCCATGGCGGGCCGCAATCCGCTATCGGCGGACCGGACGCATCTGCACCATATCCTGGTTCGCCTGGACCTACCTCCGGCTGTCGTCGTCTGGTGCATTTTGCTCATCAATGCGGGATTTGGCGCGATCGGCGTGATTGCATGGAAAAGCGGCGTGCCCGAGTACCTGATGTTCCTGACATTTCTCATGGTCGCGGCGGCGCATCTGGCCATCATGCAATCGGCGCCGCGCTTCGTGCGCCGTGCACGCCGGATGCTCTCGCGCCGGCAATAGGCATTCGACGCAGCACTGTTGTCCGCCACTTCGGGCCTGATACAATTCCTGCCCAAATTCTCGGGAACCTCGAGGCAAGTGGCGCGGGCCACCAATACCCGCCGGCTATGCGGTGGTGATGACATCTGGAGTAGCGCATGAGTATGCTCAGGCAAGGCGCGTCCTACGGCATAGTTGGCGCGCTCCAACTGGGCGTGGACTGGGCCTGTTTCGTATTGCTGTCGGCTTTAGGACTGCCGGCCGTCCCAGCCAATGTCGCGGGCCGCATTATCGGCGCGATATTGGGTTTCTGGCTCAATGGCAAGGCTACGTTTTCATCGGCGCTGTCTGATGGCCTGGGTTGGAGGCATCTTGCCCGCTACCTGTGTTCTTGGGCGGCGATGACGGTACTGAGTACCATCGCCATCGCACTGGCGGACCACGCCAAAGGCCTGCAGTTTGCCTGGATTATCAAGCCGCTTGCCGATGCGGTGCTGGCTCTCTGCGGCTTTGTCATCTCGAAATACTGGATTTATCGCTGAGGTCCTGTCTTGAATAATCTCGAAAACGATGTCCAGGCCATGGAGGACGAATGTACCGAGTCCCCACTGCAAGGGCGCCGGGTAGCCGTTGTCATCCCCAGCTACAAGGTTACCGATCACATTTTGTCCGTGATCGAAAAGATGCCCGATTATGTTTGGCGCGTGTATGCGGTGGACGATGCGTGCCCAAATGGCAGCGGCGATTTTGTCGAGCGGCACTGCACCGATCCGCGCGTCGTCGTCCTCCGGCACGCGCAGAACAAGGGCGTGGGCGGCGCTGTCATGACGGGTTATCGTGCCGCCATCGACGATGGAGCGACTGTTATCGTCAAGGTTGATGGAGATGGGCAGATGGACCCCGAACTCTTGCCCGACTTCATCATGCCGATCCTTGCGGGCGACGCCGACTATACGAAGGGCAATCGCTTCTACGACCTGACCAAGATCGGTTGCATGCCGCCCGTACGCATTTTTGGCAACGCCGTACTGTCGCTGCTGGCCAAACTGTCCACTGGCTATTGGGATGTCTTCGACCCCACGAATGGCTACACCGCCATCCACGCTGATGTGGCGCGCCGTCTGCCGTTCGATCGTATCAGCGAACGCTACTTCTTCGAGACCGACGTGCTGTTTCGCCTCGGCACCTACCGGGCGGTGGTCGTCGACGTGCCAATGGATGCGGTGTACGGCGACGAAGTGAGCAATCTCAAAATTTCCCGGATTCTCGGCGAGTTCCTGCGCAAGCATGTGCGCAACTTCGGCAAGCGAATTATCTACAATTACTTTCTTCGCGACGTATCGCTAGCCAGTATTGAACTGCTGGTGGGAACGACCGTGATGATCTTCGGCGTCTTGTTCGGTGGCTACCACTGGTACCTGTCCTCGGTCCACGAAACGGCCACGCCCGTCGGTACGGTAATGGTTGCAGCGCTCTCGTTCCTGGCGGGCCTGCAATTGCTGCTGGCATTCGTTGGCTACGACATCGCGAGTGTGCCGAGGCGTCCCATTCACCGTTATTTCCCCGCCGGCCTGCGGGCAGGGCGGAAACGCAAGTGGGAGGCTGACGATGTTTGAGTTTGTTCCAACCCGTTCGGACGGCGATGCATTGCGGGAATACGCGGAACTTTTTCGTGCGAGCTTTCCCGATGCCGGTCATCTCAATGAGACTTATCTGAGGTGGCTCTATGACGAGAATCCGTCTGGAAAGGTAGTTGGCTTCGATGCTTACGCAGAGGGCCGGCTCGCAGCGCACTACGTGACTGTTCCTGCAGACGTCTTCATCCAGGGAGAGAGGCAGAGGGGACTGTTGTCGCTGAATACGGCGACGCATCCAGATTTCCAGGGCAAAGGGTTGTTCACCGAACTCGCGCGTCGCACCTATGAGCGCGGCGCCGAACTTGGATGTAACTTCGTCTATGGAGTGGCCAACGCCAACAGCACTCCGGGATTCACTCGGAAGCTCGGATTCCAGCTGGTGCGGCCGCTGGACGCGAAACTATCGTTGGGTCACGTGGCGAAGGTGGACTGGCCAACTATCTGCCGCACGGCGGCATTCCGGAGGCAGTGGACTTGGGCGCATCTGGCCTGGCGAGCGCGAAATCCGCACAATGCCGTTCGTTTTTCCCGTGACAGGGACGGCGTGTTGACCGCATTTGCCAGGACGGACAAGCCAGGTGTCGTCGTGGCGGGCGAGTTCAGTCCTGACGGTCCCGTGACGGCACTGTCTTCCGCATCCGTGCCCCTCCCAAGGCTTTTCATCGGCCTGATTCCCGAGGAATCCCGCCGACGGAGGCTTGCGATCGACGTGCCGAAGGCCCTGCGCCCGTCGCCGCTGAACCTGATCTATCTTTCGCTGGATCAGAAGCAGAGGACCTTGCCGGCAGACCAGATAGCCTTGAGCTTTCTCGATTTCGATGCTTACTAGCCTGCGCAGTGAGCCCGCAGCATTGTTCCTGCTGGCACATCCGGATGACGAATTCGGTTGTTTCGAATCGATCCGGCGCCTTGTCGGAATGGGTCGCCGCGTGGCGATCGTCTATCTGACTGATGGAGGTGCGGATCCTGCGATGGTGTCGCGTCGCATGATGGAAAGCCGGCGTGTACTGGCGCGGCTTGGGGTGCCCGCCAGCGATCTCCATTTCGTAGGCGCGCTGGAAGGTTTTCCCGACGGGGGATTGCACAGGCACCTGAAAGCGGCTTGGTTGGCCTGCCAGTCATTCTTCAACGCGCACGGAAAGTTCGATGCCATCTACGTGCCCGCGTGGGAGGGCGGCCATCCCGATCACGACGCCACCCACGCCCTGGCAGTGCTGCTGGCGCGCAAGCAGGGCATTTCGGACGTATTCCAATTCTCGCTCTACAACGCGAAAGCCGTGCCGAAACCGTTCTTCCGTGTGCTGAGCCCGCTGGCGGAGAATGGCGAGCGGATAAGGCTGCCGATTCCGTGGCGGGCAAGATTTCACTATCTGGGGCTATGCGTGTCATATCCGTCGCAATGGAAAACCTGGGTCGGCCTGCTTCCTTTCGTTGCCCCTAAGCTGCTCGTCGGCGGTGTCTACTGCCTCCAGTGCACGGACATAGCGCGGCTTGACCAGCGACCGCACGACGGCGCTCTACTCTACGAAAACAGAGGGTGGCTTACATGGTCGGCTTTCGAAGGCGAATTGCGGCATTTCCTTGATTCGGTATCTGTCTAACGGGGCCCTGGCGGGCGGCATTCTCCGCCTGGCCGCCCTTAATGAACTGTCTGTTCCATGGTATTTCTCAAATCGAATGGGTGGCCTGCAGGGCTGTTGATGCTTGCGGGTTGTGTCTTGGTTGGCCTGGGCTTCTTCGTGACCCCAATCTGGGACTCCGTACCCGATGCGCGGATGCAGGAACTTGTCTGGCTGGCCGTCATGGCCATTGGCATCACCTTGCCACTGGCATGGATTTTCCGCATCCGCGCCAGCTCCATCGCGCTGGCCATCGGTGCCGTGTTGCTCTGGCGCCATGCCGGGACGGCGCCGGTCATCGCCACACTGTTCTTTGCCGGGGCGGCGCTGGGGGTTGGCACGCTCTGCGTGCCGGCAGCCGGCAACCGGCGCTGGGCGCTGGCGCTGTTGATCGGCATGCTGGTCCTGGCAGGGTTTTTCGGGTGGCTGCTGCCCTATCCGATTCATGATCGCCTGGTCTATGCCTTGATCATGGGTGCCATCTGGATCATCCGTTTCTCGGTGATTCGGCAGGCGGTCACGCGATCCCTCGTGGCTTGGCGCGGGGCAACGCGGCGGGCGCCGCGCGGGTCGCTGTTCTTCGCGGTCGTCTTTCTGCTGGGTTCGATGGCCTTGTGGCTGCCCACCGTCCAGTTCGACGATCTCGCCGGCCATCTGGCCATCACGTACCAACTGCTCGAACTCAAGTATTACCGGCTCGACGCAGCATCGCAGGTCTGGGCTATGACCCCTTGGGCTACGGACGTAATGCAGGCCATCGTCGCCGTCCTTGCCCGGGAAGAAGCGCGGGGCGCGTTCAACGCCTTGTGGTACGGGCTGGCTGCGTACTTCCTGTGGGACATTGCGCGCAGCCTGGGCCTGCCCGTGGTGCTGCGATGGCTGATTGCCGCGGCGTTCGCCAGCCAGCCTCTGGTCATGCCGTTGCTGGGCGGCATGCAGGTCGAAGCCGCGCTGACCGCCATCACCGCGGCAGCGATTGCCACGGCCCTGCACGTCAAGGAGAAGGGCAACGTCCGTTCCCTGATGCCGCTCGTCCTAGTCTGCAGCGGTTTGCTGGCAATCAAGGCCACGCAGATCATGATCGTCGCGCCATTGGCGGTCTGGGCGCTCGCCGGCCGCCGTGTGGGCGAGGAACTGCTCGCCATCGGTAAATTGCTGCCGTTGATTTTCGTGATCACTGGTTCGAGCTATTTTTACGCCGGGCTTATTACTGGCAATCCTGTATTGCCAGTTTTCAATGATATTTTCCGCTCGCCTTATTTCGGCGTGGAACGGTTCAGCGATTCACATTGGCATGGCGGCATGCAGTGGATGCTGCCCTGGCACATGACATTCTCGACCGCGCGCTACATGGAAGCGTATGAGGGCGCAGCGGGGTTCCTGATGCTCGCCTTGCTAGGCGGGGTTCTGCTGGCTTTGGCGTCGCAGCGGACGCGCGCGCCGATGCTGGTGGCGCTGATCGCGTTTCTTGGAACGTTCTACAACATCCAGTATCTCCGCTATATCTTTCCGATGCTGACGGTCGCCATTCCGCTGACCGTGGCGGGCCTCTATTACGCCATGGGCGGGCCCCGCATCATCGTGACAGTGCTGGCCGGGCTGGTGGTTCTAAACATGTGTTTCTATCCGAACTCCTTCTACCGGCTCAGGGGCGATGACCTGATATGGGATGTCGCCATGCTGCAACGCAGTGGGACTGATGTCGACGCCGCATTCGCGCCGGAGAAAGTGATTGCGAACTATGTGCGTTCAGTGGGTAACGGCGGCGGAGTGCTTCTTGCGGAGAATGGCCGCCCATATGGAGCGCCATTCGCTGGTAAGGCCCTGACGCCTATCTGGTACGACCACTCAATCATGGCGGCGGCGCATGAGGCAGATGCGGATCCTGACGGCGCAGTCTGGCAACGCCTGTTGCACGACCTCGGGATCGGCTACGTCGTGACGGGTTCGACCGAGCGGAAATCGTTGGCAGCCGCTCTCCAAGCACTGGAAGCCAAGCCGGTATTGACGCTGAGCGGATTGACGGCCTGGCAGATCAGCCGGGAACCAGGTGCCGTGATTCCTGCGACGCTGGCCCAGACGCGGGACTATGCACGTCAGTACCTTTGGCCTGAATGGCTGCGCGCCTGGATGCAAAGATGACACGACGACGCTCTACAATTTCCGCGATGGCGCTGTGTGGCTTCCTGGTCATCATGGCCGCGTGGGCGCTCAGTTCGAGCTTGAAGCCGCATCTCGGCCGCGTGCCGGGTGACTTACTCATTGCCGCGTCGCTGGATCGTCCGCGGGCAGATGGTGCGCAACTGGTTTTGGAAGGTGCCTTGCCGCCGCGCACTTGCGGTTCGAAAACGCCGTTCGCGCTGACGGCGCGCTGGCAGGTGGATCCAGCCGTAACGCCCTGGATCCAGCTTTGGCTGCTCGGCGAAGATGGCAATCCCGTACTGTGGCATGCCGGAGCGACGCCTTCGGGCGAAAAACAGACAGGCCCGTGGATCGGGCCGCACACGATGTTCCTGCTGGTCGCCGGAAATACCGGGGAATTGATCGCGGCAGTTCGCGCGGAAGAGCTGCCTTGCGTTAAAGGTTGAAGACGTTATTTCGCCCCCAATCACGTTCGACCAGGACATTCATGACGCCTCCAAACCGCCTCGTATCCATCGTTGTACCGTTTTATAACGAAGGGCAGGGAGCCGACGCATTCTATGCGGCGATTACCCCCGTCTTCGATTGCGTTGCCGATTGCGATTTCGAAGTTGTCTGCGTCGATGACGGCAGCCGGGATGACACGCTGCAACGACTGGTCGGCCTGGTAGCGCACGACAAGCGATTTCGCATCATCGAATTGTCCCGGAACTTCGGTAAGGAAGCCGCGCTGACCGCCGGCATCGACGCTGCGCGCGGAGACGCCGTGATTCCCATCGATGCCGATCTGCAGGACCCGCCGATGCTGATTCCCGAACTGATCGCGGAGTGGCGGCGCGGCAGTGAAGTGGTGCTGGCCCGCCGTGCGGACCGCACGTCGGATTCGTTCATCAAGCGAAAGTCGGCGGAGTTCTTCTACCGCTCGCACAACCATCTTTCGACCATCAAGATACCCGAGAATGTCGGGGATTTCCGCCTGATGGACCGCGTGGCAGTCGATGCACTAAAGGCGCTTCCCGAACAACAGCGCTTCATGAAAGGTTTATTTGCCTGGATTGGTTTTCGGACTTCGGTCGTCGACTACACACGCCATCAGCGTGCGGTCGGTGACACGAAATTCTCAGGCTGGAAACTGTGGAACCTGGCGCTGGAGGGTATCACCAGCTTCAGCACGGCACCGCTCAAGCTGTGGACCTACGTCGGCTTGGCAGGAGCGATGCTTACCTTGCTATACGGCGCGTACATCGTGTTCCGGACCATCGTGCACGGTGTCGATGTTCCCGGCTACGCGTCATTGCTGGTGGCCGTGTTGTTTCTCGGAAGTGTCCAACTGATCGGAATTGGCGTGTTAGGAGAATATGTTGGCCGGATCTACATGGAATCCAAGCGACGCCCGTCCTATATCGTCCGCAAACAACATGAGCGCGACGAATCCTGACCGGGCGGCTCCGGACGCCTGATGCGTCAGCGATGTTTGACCGTCGCGCCCATTTGCCAGAAGCGTTTGTTCTGCGACACCCGCGCAGCCACCGGCAGCGAATGCTGTAGCGGCCAGTAGACCCCGTATTTCCAATCCGGCAGGCTATAGATTGTCAGGTCGTCGAAGCCGGCGCGCCGTAGCTCCTTAAGCATCGACCACTCCGAGAACACGCGCATTTCAAGCGTGGTCCCCGGCCCGCCATGGAACACAAGATCGTCGAATAGCTGAACCTTGCCGGAGCGGGTGACGTTCTTCATGCGGAAGCGGCTACCCAGGTTCTGGAGTTCGTAGTCGTGCAGATCGGGGAAGTGCTCGATCGTGTTCACCCGCTTCTTGCCGGGATTGAAGTACGGCACGGTGAAGACGAAAACACCACCTGGCTTCAGCAGTCGGCGCGCATTATCGAAGGCAATCGATACCGGGGGCGCGACGTGCTCGTAGACGTCGGTGGAGACGATGAAATCGAGCGTCTCTTCCTGCTCGGGTGCGATATCCGTGATGTCGAGCCGTGGTTCCTGATGGTAATAAGTGTTCTTGAATGCGATGCGATGTGCGAGTGGTATCGCGTAACCATCCCAGCAACTCATCCCGATACCAACGATGTCCGGGCGGGGCGGGGCGATATCCGCTATCGCCATGCTTTCTCCGAACAGTTCCGACGTGAGTACCTGGATGATGGAGCGCATTCTGACTGTGGAGCCACAGCCACAACTCGGCTCTTCGCGGCTCAATTGTCCGAGGGGGACGGTGTTGTCCGTGCCACAAATATTGCATTGGAACGCAATCGATTTTTCAGCTTCCGCAAGCACTATCCGTCTCCTTGGGGGCAAAGGTCGATAGGAACTTCTGCTGCTGGGGTAAAGCACTGACTGGTGGATTCTAGGGTTTGTTGTCGATCCGTTGCAAGCACTGGCGTATCCGTGGGAAAACCCTCGGGCGCGCCATGATCAACGCCGACAGAGCAGTTGCTGCCACTGGTCAACGATAAGGTTTAACTCGAAACTGCGGGCTTTCTGCCGCCCCGCGTTTGCGAGTTCGTCGGCGGCCTTGGTGTTGTCCATCAGTGCCGTGATGGCACTTGCGAGTGCTTCGGGATTCTCTGTGGGGACAATCAGGGCTTCGCGGTCGCTCAACAGTGCGCGCGGCCCGGCTTCGCAGTCGGTGGATACGACCGGCAATCCATGGGACATGGCTTCTAGCAGCACTAATCCGAATCCTTCATATCGGGAGCTCAGGCAGAAGACCGACGCCTCCTGATACAGGCTCGAGATATTGTCGCGTGTACCGGGCAGTTCGACGGATTCGACAAGCCCCAGTTGGGATCGCAGGCGCTCCAGGTCGGGACGCGATTCGCCTTCGCCGACAATGACCAGTCGCCAGTCCGACGCACGTTGAGCGACCGTCGCCCATGCCCGCAGCAGGATGTCGAAACCCTTGGCATGGGTCAGGCGTCCCACGGCCAGCACGACCTTGGCCTGGCGGGGCGCGGCGACTGGCGGAAACGTGAACGGCAGGGGATTCGGTACCGTGTGCACTCTGGCGCGAGGCTGCAGAGCAGCTTCCCAACGCGCGTGATCGCGGTCTGTCAGTACCACGATGTCGTCGTCGAAGCGCGCTGCCAAGCGACGTGCCACGCGGCGCATTTTCCTGCCGAGGTCTTGGTCGAAGAAACAGTGCTCCCAGGCGATCTTTCGGACGGGCAGGCCGAGGGAGGCAGGCAGTGTGAACAGGGCCAGCATCGTATCGACCTCGATCAGGGTGTCGATCCGATGGGTCTTGAGGAAAGTGCGGATGCCGCTGACGGTGGAAGGAAATGCACGCTTGAACGAGGGGCGTTGCGCGGACAACGCATGGTGGCTGACGCCATCCGCCAATGGAAAGCAACTGTGCCGATCCCAGAGACTGAGCACGAACGTCGGAAAGCCCCGCTCCGCCAGCGCGTTCGCCATGACGGCGGTCATGCGCTCGGCGCCGGCGTGGGCATTGAGTGTGCCCGTCAGGAAACAAATCCTAGGCTTGCCACTCATGCCGTGATCATCCGCACCGACCGGCCAGTGCGCCACCACAGTACGAGCCCGAAGAAGACCGCCATCGCGTTCGACACCGCATAGCCGGCAATAGCTCCCATCGCGCCGTAGCGGGGAACGGCTATCAAATCGAACGCGATGGTGACGGTCAGGACCAGGCCCCATTTCATGGCAATCCACTTGGGGCGGCGCAGGTAGACAGCCAGCAGGCTCAGCCCCACATCCGCGAACACCGGGATGGACGCCAGCGCGGCCACCCGGAGCAGCCTGCTGGCCGACGAGAATTCGCTGCCGTAAAGAAGGTGAATGATCCATTCGGCGCTGGAGGCGATCAGGATCGCACCAACCAAGCCGATCATGCCGAGCGCCAGCGCCGTGTAGGCAACATTCTGTCGCGCCACGGAAAGCATGTTCTTGCTGTAGATGTACATGGGGGCAATTCCCCCGGCGAGGATGGTGGCGACTATCGTGAAGTTGTCGAGAATCTGCATGCTCGCCGCGTAGGCACTGAATTCTGTCAGCGGCACCGACGGCTGGAGGATCAACTGGTCGGCGCGGCGCGCGCCCATCATCAGGATGAAGCCGATCCAGAACAGCGTACCGGCCGATACCAACTGGCGGCACAGCGCCGGCTCGAGTGGCACGCGTCCGCCGGGCTCGCGCGACAGATAGTAGATGAACAGCAGGCTGGCCAGGACGATCGGTTCGACGGCAAAGCTGGCAGCGAAGAGAGGGACCTTGTGCGTCCCTGCCAGGAACAGGCTGGCAACCAGGCCCGCCTTCGCAACCAGCGCCGCCAGGCTGAAAATCGTACCGGGCCGGTTGTTGGTATGGGCCTGCATCCAGGCCACGACCACGCCGGCCGGCTCGCGCAGAAGGATCGATATGCCCAGCAGCAGCGCAGCGATCCAGGTCTCAGGCGGTGGCCGTGTGATCAGCAGGAACGTGCACATCAATAGATAGCCGAGCACCGCGCCGCCAATGCGCAGCACGAGCGCATGCATCATCAGACGGTGCTGGCCGCCCGTCGTGGGTGTCACGACGAGACGGGGCACGACGACTTCTCCGCCGCAGATCAGCGCCAGCGACGCCGCGATGAGCACAATTGCCTGCGCATATTGAAAGTGGGCGAATCCCTCCGGCCCCAGCGCTCGGGCCAGCATCGCCACGACACCGATGCCGGTGGCTACCTGGAGCCCGCGTTCGATCAGCATCCACAACAGGTTTGTGGCCACTCGGCGCCGCATCAGGTGCTCCCTCGGTGCATCAGACGGGTAGCCTGAATCATTTGGTGATAGATTTCGATCCAGCGTACGGCCGTCGCCTGCAAACCAAAGTGCGATACCACGCGCTCCCGGCGCGCATTGGCCTGCCCAGTCTCATGCGGGTCTTCCCGGAGCGCGGCGCAAATCGCCTCCGCCAGTGCCCGCGCATCGCCGGCCGGAACGATGCGGGCAAGGCTTCCGCACAGTTCCTTCACGCCGGGGGCGTCGGTGGAAACCACGCTGGTGCCGCATGCCAGGGCTTCGCCCACAACTAGCGGCATCCCCTCGATGCGCGACGACAACACAAAGACATCTGCTGCAGTCATCAGTTCAGCGACGTCGTCGCGTCGACCCAGCAACCGGGCAGAGTCCTCCAGGCCCAACGATCGAATCTGCTGTTCCAGCGATTGGCGACGGGGGCCGTCGCCGGCGATTGCCAGCCGGACGTCGAAGCCTCGTTGCCGGACACGGGCGAATGCGTCGATCAGTGTCGCCTGGTCCTTCTCCTCAACGAGGCGTCCGACGTTCAGGAGCAACCGGGAATCGGGAGGGAAGGGCAGCGCGGCGCGCGTAACATGACGCTTTGCGGCGTCGGGATGGAACGCAACAGTATCGATACCATTGGCGACTACCACGAGCCGCGAAGGCCGCGCCGCGCCCACTTTGATCATCTGCTGGCGCCCGGCGGAGCTGACATGCGTGGTCAGGGCGCACCAGCTGTCGGTAATACGGTAGAGCGCCATGCGCAGCCGCCCACCCTCCCGCATACTGTGCGCCGTGCAGACTAGCGGGGGCGCGGCAAAGATGCGTGTCAATATTCGGGCGAACAAGTTCGCGTGGACCATATGGGAGTGGATCACATCGGGGCGCCATGCCTTCACAAACGCACGCACCGTCAGAAGGGACCGTAGCATCGACCACGGTGTCTTTTGCATATCGACGGCCCGATACTCGACAGACGGCGGCAACGTCACCTCCCGTCCCATCGTCAGGCTGACCACGGCAACGGCGTGCCCCATCGAGCTAAACGCCCGCGAGAGCGCGGCAACCTGCTGCTCGGCGCCACCCAGTCTGAGGCCGGTGACAAGCAGCAGGATTCGCAATGGCCGGCAGCCATTGGTTGGCGGGATGCAATGGTTCATCGCGCCCCATACCCTGTCAATAACGTCCGAACCGTCTTCACCGCGATCAACAGGTCCAGCGCGAACGAGCAGTGCTTGACGTAGTACAGGTCGTAGCTGAGCTTGGTCACCGTTTCGGCATGGGTGCCGACATATCCCTGCTGCACCTGCGCCCAGCCCGACAGGCCCGGGCGCACCAGGTGCCGGTAGGGGTAGTACGCGATGGTGTCCGAGAATTCATCGACCATCGGCACCTGCTCCGGGCGCGGCCCGATAAAGCTCATCTCGCCAACCAGCACGTTCCACAGCTGAGGAATCTCGTCGAGCCGGTACTTGCGGATGATGCGGCCCACGCGGGTCACGCGCGGATCCTGGCGCAGCGCAAACTGTGCCGGCGCCTGCTTGTCTGCGCCCATGCTGCGGAACTTCAGCATCGTGAATGGCTTGCCGAACAAGCCCACGCGGCGTTGGCGGAACAGCGCGCCACCCGGGGTTTCCATGCTGACCGCAAGCGCCACGGCCAGACCGATGGGGATGGCCAGCGGGGCGAGCGCGATCACCGCGACGATGTCGGTCAGCCGCTTGATGTAGTCGAACAGGTAGTGGTCGGCGTAGTCATCGAAGAAGTTCTCGTCAATATGGTCCAGGCCCACGCGTCCTGTCAGCATCTCGCCGATCCGCTCCACGGAGTACATGCGCAGGTGGCCAAGCCGGTATTGCGTCAGCAGCCGCGTGCGCGCCGGATCGGCGGTCAGGCCGCGTTCCACCAGGATGCCGTCGCAATGCACGGCTTCCTCGGGCGAGCCAATCTGCTCGAAGCGCGTGGTGGCGGGCGGGTTGGCACCTGGCATCGAGATGATGCGGTTCAGGTGCTGCAGGGTTTCGGGGTCCATGTAGCCGAACACCGGCACGTACTTCTGCACGTAGCGGCGATAGCCGAGCCACGTCCATGCCAGCGTGGTGACGTAGCCCACCAGCACGGCGCCCCGGGAGTACTCGATATGGAACCCCGCATACACGATCAGCAGCAGCGCGAACGGCAGGGTGGCTGCCACGCCGACAATGCTGGCACCTTCCATGGCCGGCAGATGCAGCGCGCGGTGCACCAGCAGGAACGCCGCCAGGTAGGGCAGCATCGACCACAGCAGCGTGCGCGGAAAAATGTATGTCACAAAGCCTGCCTGGTGGGCGGCCTCGGACAATGCGGCGTTGATGCCGAACAGCACCAGGCCGACGGCGGCCCAGGCAATCATGCGGCTGGCCCGCCGGATCGTCTCCGACCGGGCTGGTGTGCCCGAACCATTGCGCCGCAGGGAGCCGGAGTGCAGGGTATTCATGATGCTTGAGCGCGTGCGTCGGTCTGGCGGCTGCCGGCCAGCACCTGTTGATAGACCGCCCAGGTGGCACGGACCATGGGCTCCAGGCCGTACGCCTGCTCCCAGCGCAGCCGGCCGGCTGCGCCTGCCGCGGCGCGCCCCGGCGCGTCGGCGGCGGCCTTGCGCAGTGCGTCGGCAAAGGCACGCGGGTCGTTGCCCGGCAACAGCACGCCGCAGCGCCCGTCGCCAAGCTGTTCGCGAATGCCCGGCAGATCGCTGGCGATCACCGGCAGCCCGGCGCGCATGGCTTCGAGAATGGAAATGGGCAATCCCTCGTGGTCGGAGGCCAGCAGGAACAACTGCGCACTGGCCAGCAGGGCGGGAACGTCGCCGATGCTGCCAGCAAAGCGCACGCGCCCGGGGGCCAGTTGACCGGCCAGCCGTTCCAGGCTGGCGCGCTGCGGTCCGTCGCCGGCAATGACCAGTTCGCAGTCGGGCAATTGCGCTGCCGCAAATGCCTCGATCAGGACATCGGGACGCTTCGGGGGCGCCAGCCGCATGACGGTGACCACGCGCCGCACGGCGTCGGCCGGATTGGCGCGAGGCGCCACGTCGGCGATGCCATTTGGAATCACGCTGATATTGCCGCCGCGGATCGGCAGGCTGCGCGCCATCGCCCGCTCGGCCTCCGCCACGCAGATGACGTGGCTGGTCAGGGGTGCCAGCAGCCATTCGACCATCCGCGCGATGGTGCGCTGCTTCCACGGCGCCGCCGGCTTGAACGCAAATCCATGCACCGTATAGACCACCGGTACGCCAAGCAGCTTGCCGGCGATACGGCCCAGCGCGCTTGCCTTGGCGCTGTGCGTATGAAGGATGTCGGGCGCCGCCTCGCGCAATGCGTGCATCAGTTCGCGCAATGCCCCGACGGCCTTGAATGGCGACAGGGCATTGTTCATCGTGGCCAGCCGGATGGCAGGAATCCCCAGGTCGCGGGCCAGGTCGAACAGCGGCCCGTCACCGCCGGCCAGCAACGTCACGTCGGCCTGCCCGCGCAGGGCGCGCAGCAGGTCGGCAACGTGGCTCTGGGCGCCGCCAGTCTCGGAATTGGTGATGAGACAGGCGATGCGAGGCCGTTCAGTCGACGTGATCAAGGACAATGGCGGAGGTCTCGAACAGGGGATGGCACGCGCAGCAATGCGGCGGACACCCGTCGGCCGCCTCTGATTGGATTGGTTGTCGGAAAAAACGTGCGCGGGCAGACCGATTGCAGTCAAAAAGCGCCGAAAAATTCCCCTGAAGGGGCGGCTGAAGGCGATTATAGCGCCTGCGCCACGCGCAATCCGGCACAATACGGCTTTTTGGCGCCCTGCCCGCGCCCCTTCCCGAGGCGTCCCGCCAAGGGTGGAATCGCACGATGAACCTTGTTTCCAGGAAGCCACATGCAAATTGATCCCTCGATCTTCAAGGCCTATGACATCCGCGGCATCGTCGGCAAGTCGCTGACCCCGGAAGTGGCCCGCCATATCGGCCTGTCGTTTGGCTCGGCCGCCGTCGAACTTGGCGAAAAAGCCGTGGTGGTCGGCCGTGACGGCCGTCTTTCAGGCCCGGATCTGCTGGGAGGGCTGGTCGAAGGCCTGCGCGCCGCCGGCCTGGATGTGATCGATCTCGGCATGGTTGCCACGCCGATGGTGTATTTCGGTACCAATATCGAGCTGGATGGCCGCCGCGCCACGTCCGGCATCATGGTCACGGGCAGTCACAATCCGCCCGACTACAACGGTTTCAAGATGGTGCTGGGCGGCAAGGCCATTTATGGCGACCAGATTCAGGCCCTGCGCCAGCGCATCGACGCGGGCAACTTCACCAAGGGTGGCGGCAGCTACAAGCTGGTGGATGTCCGCCAGCAGTACCTGGACCGCATCGTTGGCGACGTCAAGCTGGCCCGTCCGATGAAGATCGCCCTGGATGCGGGCAACGGCGTGGCCGGGGCGTTCGTCGGCGATCTGTTCCGCGGGCTGGGTTGTGAGGTCGTGGAGCTGTTCTGCGACGTCGATGGCCATTTCCCGAACCATCATCCCGATCCCGCGCACGTTGAAAACCTGCAGGACCTGATGAAATGCCTGCGCGAGACCGACTGCGAACTGGGCCTGGCCTTCGATGGCGATGGCGACCGCTTGGGCGTGGTCACCAAGGATGGGCAGGTCATCTTCCCGGATCGGCAACTGATGCTGTTTGCCGAGGAAATCCTGTCGCGCAATCCGGGCCAGCAGGTGATCTACGACGTGAAATGCACGGGCAAGCTGGCACCGTGGATTCGCGAGCATGGCGGTGAACCGCTGATGTGGAAGACCGGCCATTCGTTGGTAAAGGCCAAGCTCAAGGAAACGGGCGCGCCGATCGCCGGCGAAATGAGCGGTCACGTGTTCTTCAAGGACCGCTGGTACGGCTTTGACGATGGCCTGTACACCGGCGCCCGTCTGCTGGAAATCCTGTCGCGCCATACCGACCCGAGCGCCGTGCTGAACGCGCTGCCGAACTCGAACTGCACGCCGGAACTGCAATTGAAGTGCGCCGAGGGCGAAGCCTTCACGCTGCTCGACAAGATCCGCGCCAATGCGAAGTTCGAAGGCGCGAAGGAAGTGATCACGATCGACGGCGTGCGCGTGGAGTATCCGGACGGCTTTGGCCTGGCCCGGCCGTCGAACACCACGCCCGTGGTGGTCATGCGCTTCGAGGCCGACAACGATGCCGCGCTGGCGCGCATCCAGGCCGAATTCAAGCGCGTGATCCTGGCGGAAAAACCGGATGCAAAGCTCCCGTTCTGAGGTTGTGCAGCCATCGGCCAAGACCCCACCGCAGCCATTGGCGGCGGTGGGGGCGTTTGCGTTGCCGGCCCGGCCACGCATCCTGATCGTCAAGGTGTCGTCGCTGGGCGATGTCGTGCACAACATGCCGCTGGTGCATGATCTGCGCACGCGTTGGCCCGAGGCCGAGATCGACTGGGTGGTGGAAGAGGGCTATGTCGATCTGGTGAAGCTGCTGCCCGAAGTGCGCCGCGTGATTCCGTTTGCGTTGCGACGCTGGCGCAAGCGCTTCTGGCAGGGCGAGACCTGGGCCGAGGTGGGGGCGTTGCGCGCGGCCATCCGCGAACAGTCCTACGACGCAGTGCTGGAAACCCAGGGGCTGCTCAAGACGGCCATCGTCGCGTGCACGGCTGCGCGCGCTGCAGGCGCCCCGGTCATTGGCCTGGGCAATGCCACGCAGGGCTCGGGCTACGAGCCGGCGGCGCGGCTGTTCTACACGGCGCCGGTCAAGGTGCCCAGGCAGACCCATTCCGTGCGGCGCTCGCGCCTGCTTGGAGCGGCGCTGACGGGCACCACGCCGCCGGAGCCGCCGCGCTTCTTTGGCCCGGCCGCCAGCACGCTTCATGTCGACGATCCGCTGTGGGCCGGCCTGCCGGCGCGCTATGCGGTCTGCTTCCATGCGACAGCGGGCGCGAAGAAGCGCTGGCCGGTGGCGAACTGGCATGCGCTGGGCCAGAAACTGCATGCCGAAGGGCTTGCCGTGCTGTTGCCGTGGGGCAGCGAATCGGAAAGGCGCGACGCCGAGGCGTTGGCCGCCGGCATGCCCGGCGCGCAGGTGCTGCCGCGTTTCTCGGTGATGCAGGGCTTTGGCCTGATCAACCGGGCCGAGGTGGTGATCGGTGTCGATACCGGTCTTGTGCATATCGCTGCGGCGTTGTGTCGGCCGACCGTCGAAATCTACACAGCCACATGGCGCTGGAAGACCGAGGGCTATTGGTCGGAACGCATCGCCAATGTGGGCGACGACGGCATCGTGCCCGACGTCGACGAGGTCTATGCCGCCGCGCGGCGCGTGCGCGGAGTCTCCATCTGATGCTTCGAATTGTTTATACCCTGCTGTGGCTGGTGATCCTGCCACTGGCGCTGCTGCGCCTGACGTGGCGGTCGCGCAAGGAACCTGGCTATCTTCATCACGTGGGGGAGCGCCTCGGGCGCTATGACGACCTGCCGTCGGACGGCCCATGGCTATGGGTTCATGCCGTGTCGGTGGGCGAGACGCGCGCCGCGCAGCCGCTGATCGACGCATTGCTGGCCGCTTACCCGCAACACCGGCTGCTGCTCACGCACATGACGCCCACCGGGCGGCAGACCGGCGCGCAGCTTTACGGCAGCAACCCGCGCGTGCAGCAGTGTTACCTGCCGTATGACGTGCCCTATATGGTGCGGCGCTTCCTGTCGCACTTCCGGCCGGACGCCGGGCTGATCATGGAAACCGAGGTCTGGCCGAACCTGGTGCATGTGACCCGGCGTGCCGGCGTGGCGCTGTTCCTGGTCAACGCCCGGCTGTCGCCGCGCAGCTATCGGCGCACCGCGCGCTTCGGCAGCGCGGCGGCTTCGCTATATAACGATTTCACGATGGTCCTGGCCCAGACGCCGGGCGATGCCGAGCGCTACCGGGCGCTGGGCGTGAAATCGGTGCAGATCACTGGCAACCTGAAGTTCGACATGCAGCCGCCAGAGGTTGGCATGGCGCGCGGGCAGCTTCTGCGGCGCGCCTTCGGCGGCCGCCAGGTGTTGGCCGCTGCCAGCACGCGCGAGGGCGAGGAGCCGCTGATTCTGGAGGCCTTCTCGCGCTGGCCGGGCGCCACGCGTCCCGCGCTGCTGCTGGTGCCGCGCCATCCGCAGCGGTTCGATGAAGTCGCTGCCATGGCTACGCGCGCCGGATTCACGGTGCAGCGCCGCAGTGCGTTCGACATCGAACAGGCGACCGCGCCCATTACGGCCGACATTGTGCTTGGCGATTCGATGGGCGAGATGGCGATGTACTACGCGGCATCGGACATCGCCTATATCGGCGGTAGCCTGATTCCGCTGGGCGGCCAGAACCTGATCGAAGCCTGCGCGGTCGGTACGCCGGTGCTGATGGGCCTGCACACGTTCAATTTTGCGCAGGCCACCGAAGATGCCATCGCCGCCGGCGCCTGCCTGCGCGTGGCCAATGCCGACGAGCTGATGGCCGCGGCGGCCGGCGTGCTGGGCGAACCGGCCCGGCTGGCCGAGATGCGGGCAGATGCGCTGACGTTCGCGGGGCTGCATCGGGGGGCGACGGCTCGGACACTTGGCGCGCTGGCGCCAGTGTTGCGCTGACATACAGACGGCGCGCAGGGCGCTAGACTGGTCGGGATTTGTGGATTTTGCTGCGCTTGCCGCGGCAGTCTGAAGGAGTCGACCCATGCAAAGCGTTCTGCGTCCCCTTGTCGTGACACTCTTGCTTGGCGCCGCCGCCATCCTGTCGGCCTGCGCCACGGGCCAGCCGCCCGACAATCCGTCGGCCAGCGCCAGCCTCAACGAAACCCGCTCCAGCGGCCCCAGTCGCTGGGAACTGGTGCGCTGGCAGATGCCAGACGGCACGTTGCGTGACATTCCGCATGGCGACAACGGCGAGCCGATCGTCTTCAATTTCAGCGATGGCATTGACTCGTCGCAAGGCACCGTCAATGGCACCAGCGGCTGTAATCGCTTCACCGGAGGCTATGGCAAGACCAATACCGGCATCCGGTTCGACCGTGTCGCCGGCACGCGCATGGCCTGCCCGGGCCCGCGCATGGAAACGGAATCGGCGCTGCTGAAGGCGATGCAGTCGCCGTTCACCACCGTCGGTACGCAGCCATCGGCCGGGGCCATGGGCCGCCAGATCATCTGGAAGACGGCCGACGGCGATCTGCTGCAGTTTGTCGAACGCGAAGGCGTGGGCCGGCGCGGCGACAAGGTGGACCCGGCCACCGGCGGTGTGCCCGGCCGCGAAAAGATCGTCTATATCGATTCGCAACGCGTGGAATGCACCGGCGCTGGCAAGCTGCAGTGCTACCGCTGGCGAGAATCGGCCGATGCGCCGTGGCAGCTCTGGTACGGGCCGATCGAAGGCCTCGATTTCGAACCGGGCGTCACGTACAAGCTGCGGGTGAGGGAGTACCAGGTGCCGAATCCCCCGGCTGATGCCTCGGCCATCCGCTGGCAATTGCTTGAGGTGGTTGAGCGGCGTAGGGGGAAGTGAAAGGGCGATCGATTAGAATGGCGGGTTGATTTGGCGCTGGCCGGTGACGCAGGTTGTTGGCAGCGCGAGTGACTCTTTCGCACTTTATGACTATCCGCTCTAGCCGGCTGTCGATGATGGCCGATGCCCTCATCTTTGCGTTTCCGATCCTGATTCTCTGTGTGCCGCGTGGGGCAGGGGTGTTTCTGGCTGGTGTCGGTGTGGTGCTTCTGGGCGGGTGGCGTGGGCTAGGACGCGATTGGCGCCAGCACGCCAATGTGCTGATGCCGCTGACTCTCGCGGTTCTGGCGTTCCTGGCGGTCTACCTAGTGTCGAAGTTTTATCACCACATCCCATGGAATGTGATCGACAATCCGTCCCGTATGCTGCTGGCGGTCCTCACATGCTGGATTATCGTTCGCGCCGCGCCAAATCCTGAGCGGCTATGGACCGGCATTACTCTGGGACTGTTTGGAGCGCTGGTGATCGTGACCTTCCAGACGCTGGTATTGCACATTGATCGGCCGTCGGCCTGGGTGCAGCCTATCGCGTTTGCAAACATGGTGGCAGCACTGGCTCTAGTGGGCTTTGCTAGGCCCGGCAACGGACTCCGTACGCACGTTCAGGCTTGGTTCAACGTTGTTTGTGCGACGCCGATCCTCATGATGAACGGCTCACGTGGCGGCATGGTGGCGATGTTGCTTACGCTGTTTCCCTTGCTTCTGGTCCGGTATCGCGGCTTTAGCCTGCGCATGTTCCTGGCTTCCAGCGCAGCCATCGTCGCCATGGTTGGTGGAGCGTACCTTGTACCTGGTAGTCCGCTCGCCGAGAGGGTGGATAAGGCAGTGATGGAGGTACGCCAGTTTGATCAGGGTAATTCGGAATCGTCAGTTGGCGCACGGTTGCAGATGTGGGAAATCGGTATGCGTTATTTTGCCGAGCATCCGTGGTCGGGCATTGGGGTCGGACAGTTCGCGCTGATTCTAAAGGCGGCCCCGTATTGCTCCCACCGATCGGAGTCGATGGTGTGCGTGCTTGAACACGCACATAACGATGTTGTGGAGGCGGCTTCCACGACGGGTGTACCCGGGTTGTTGACCTTGCTTGGCCTGTTCCTCGTGCCGGCCGCGCTGTTCTGGCGGTTGATTCGTACGTGCCGCGCAGCAGGCAACGTTTGTGGTGAAAGCGTCGGTGCGGCAGGTCTTGCCGTCATCATGGCGTCGTTGCTATCGGGTCTGACGCAGGTGACCCTCGCGCACCAGGCAAATATCGTTTTCTATGCTGGTTTGATGGGCTTGCTGCTGGGCTTGGCCGGTCGAGAGGCCAATGCGGCGGGAACTGTCGTCAGGTCGGACGCCGGTCGTGACGCGGCAGCCTCCACCGCGAGATCGTCATCCTTGTCCACCTGAAGCCACGAGGTGAGTGGCAAAGCGATATCCGCCTAGCTACGCGGTAGCCCGGGCATGTCCCGTCGGGAACCGTTTCCTCGCGCCGGCTTGGCGGCTGGTGCAGACCCCACGTTCATCTTCGCCGGCAACTTGTACATCGCCCCCGGCAACTGCGTCAGCAGCGTGTTGATCTGCACCACATCGTCTTCGGACAACGTGCCGGTCGATGCCTTCAGGCGCATGCCGTTCATGATGGCGTCGTAGCGGGCCTTGAACAGGTCACGGCGCGTGGAGAACAGCTGTGCTTCGGCGTTGAGCACGTCGATATTGATCCGCACCCCCACCTCGTAGCCCAGCTGGTTCGATTCCACCGCGCTCTGGGCCGAGCGTTCCGCCGCTTCCAGGGCCTTGACCTGGGCCAATCCGTTGAAAACGCCGGAGTACGTCTGCCGCGCCTGTTGTGCCGCGGTACGGCGGGCGAACTCGAGGTCGCTGGCGGCCTTGTCGGCCAGCGCCAGGGTCTCGCGCACGCGCGACTGGATCTGGCCGCCCGTGAAGATGGGAATATTCAGCTGTACGCCCACCACGCCGGAGTTGTAGCGGCTGCCCACGTTGCTGAGCTGCGTGGCCGTGCCCTGCGCATTGGTGTAGCCGTACGACGCCACGAGGTCCACGGAGGGCAGGTGGCCCGCCTTGGCCTTGTTGGTCTCGCGCTGGGCGGTCTCCAGGTTGTAGCCTGCCAGCCCCACCTGCGGATTGGTCTGCTCGGCCTGCGATGCCCACGCGTTCACATCGGCCGGCTGCGGGCCAGGGATCTGGGCCTCGGGCCGTAGTCCCATGAGGTCGTCCACGGGCTTGCCGGTGATTTGCTGCAGCGTTGCCCGGGTTACCTCCAACGCGCTCTGGGCTGCGATTTCCGTCGACGTCGCCAGGTCATAGCGGGCCTGCGCGTCATTGGCATCGGTAATCGTGGCCGTGCCCACCTCGAAATTCCGCTTGGCCTGTTCCAGCTGTTCGCCGATGGCCTTTTTCTGTGCGCCGGCCAGGTAGAGATTGTCTTGCGCGGCCAGTACGTCGAAGTACGCCTGCGACGCCCGCGTAATCAGGTCCAGCTGCGCTTGCTGGAACGTGACTTCGCCCGCCAGCGACGCAAGTTCGCCCTGCTTGTACGTCTCCCACCGGTCCCAGCGGAACAGCGGCTGCGTGAGCTGCAGTGCCCAGGTATTGGCATTGAAGTAGCGCGTGGTGTCCACCGGCGAGCTGTAGTCGGCCATGGTCCGTTGCGCGCCAGCCGTACCGGCGACCTGCGGCAGCAGGCCCGCGCGGCCCTGGGGCAGCTTTTCACGCGTGGCAAGCAGCTGGGAGCGGGCACTGGCGAACTGTGCGTCGTTGGCTTGCGCGTCGCGATACACCTGCAGCAGATCGGCGGCCAGCGCAGAGGGCATGTGCAGCCAGGTGAGCAGGGCGGCCGCCAGCACCAGGGGTTTCCTGGCCGCAGCGGGCACGGCGGAAAGCGCAAAACTCATGACATCTCCAGCTCGGCCAGCGGCACGCGCGGCCAACGATCGATAGGTTGCGACGGGTGGTACTGCCAGGGACGGGGTACTTCGAATGCTGCGAATGCTGCGGGTACGGCTGGGGTGCTGCGCGGTGGTACGGTCCCGGCGGGCTGCCGGGACCGTTTCCGGATCAATACTGCGGGACGGACGGATCGACCTGGGTCGACCAGGCGTGGATGCCGCCGGTCAGGTTCCAGACCTTGGCGTAGCCCTGGCGCTCCAGGAAGCTGGCTACCTGCATGCTGCGCGCACCGTGGTGGCAGATGCAGACAATCTCGGCATCTTCGTCGATGTCGTTCAGACGGGCCGGAATCTGGCCCATCGGGATATGCGTGATGCCGGGCATCGCGGCGGTGCGCACTTCCAGGTCTTCGCGCACATCCAGCAACACCGGCTTGGCGCGGCTGGCATCAGCCAGCCATTGCGCCAGTTCGGGGGCGGTGATTACCTGCATGGCTGGCTCCGGTTCAGAACTTGAAGCGGGACGGCTGTGCGGCGCCTTGCAGCGGCTTGACCAGCGTCTCGAACAGGTTCACCACCTGATACTCGGTCTCGGACACCCGCGTGATGATGCGGGCTTCCATCACGGGTGCCTCGCCGATGATGGCGGCGATACGGCCGCCGACCTTCACCTGCGACAGGACCGACTGCGGCAGTTCCGGCAGCGAGCCGGAGATGCAGATCACGTCGTACGGGGCGGCCACGGCCCAGCCCTCGGCGGCATTGCCTTCGGCCACTTCCACATTGGTCACGCCGGCATTGGCCAGGTTCTGGCGGGCCAGTGCCACCAGTTCCGGGCGGATGTCGACGGTCACCACGTGGCGGCCGCGGGCGGCCAGCAGTGCGGCCATGTAGCCCGAACCGGCGCCGATTTCCAGCACGTTCTCGTGCTTGCGCACGTTCAGGTCCTGCAGAAGGCGGGCCTCCACGCGCGGCGGCATCATGTTCTCGCCGCCCGGCAGCGGAATCTCCATGTCGACAAAGGCCAGCGCGGCGTAGGCCTGCGGCACGAACTGCTCACGCTTGACCACGGCCAGCAGGTCCAGGATTTCCTGGTCCAGCACGTCCCATGGGCGGATTTGCTGTTCGATCATGTTGAATCGGGCTTTTTCGAGATCCATCTTGCCTTTCCTTCCAGATGCTTGCGGGGTTGCGCCGCCGGCCGGGTTTGTCCCGCCGTCAGCGCTGTTGTTTCGATTGATGCCGGATTTGCCGTGTCCCGCCGGGTGCCAGAGCCGCCACGTGCCGGGATGTTACGCAAAAGCCCGCTATTTTACCCCCGTCAACGGGGCTGGCATGTTTACAAACGGTTAGCGTTGCGTCGTGGCACGCGGGCCGAAGCACGGCGTGGGGTGTCTTCATGTCGGATGGGCCTGTGCGTCGTCCTGGCCGGGCAGCCCTGATTGCGCGGATTGCGCGGCGGCGCGCTCCGCCATCAGCTCGTCGCGGATCCGTTCCCAGACAAAGGGGCCGTGGGGCACGGGCAGCGGGGTGTCGCGGGCGGGGCCGGTCGTGAGACCGAACAGCAGCGTATGCAGCAACTGGTCCAGGAAAGCGTCGGGGTCGATGACCGGTACGTTCACCTGGCTGAAGGCGCTGCGCCAGAGCATCAGGAACACCAGAGGCGCGCACAGCAGTGTGGTCGCGGGGTTGGCAGGCACCTGGCGAAACTCGCCGCGCGCCACCCCACGGGCCAGCACACGGGCAAACAGTTCGTCGCCAGGCCCCATGACCTCGTCCTGATAGAACTGTGCGATATCCGGAAAATTGCCGGATTCGGCAATGATCAGCTTGGTAAGGCCCGCCACCGGCGTAGCGCCAATCAGGCCCCACCAGCCCAGCAGCAACTCGCGCAGCAGTTCCGGGGTAGAACCTTCGTAGGTGTCGACGAGGTCCGTGCCCTTGGTCAGGGCCGGCACCATGTTCTCGCGGACCACGGTCTTGAACAGCTCTTCCTTGTTCGCGAAATACAGATAGACCGTGCCCTTCGAAACGCCGGCTGCTGCCGCCACGTCTTCCAATCGGGTGGCCGCGTAGCCGCGCTCAACGAATAGTGTCAGCGCGGCAGCCACCAGCTCTTGCGGGCGTGCGGCCTTGCGCCGGCTCCAGCGGCGGGTGTCGGAATCTTTCTTGGGTAGGGCAGGGCTCACGGGACAGGCGCCAGAGCGATTGCATCAGGATGCATCGCGATATTAATAACTTGTCGGTCAGTAATGTAGAGGACCGGAATTGCGGGGTCAAGCGGCGTGCGACGAACGGTAAAAGTGACTCATGCTACTCAAGTTGCGCTTTGTTGCAGGTCTCGCGGATCGGGTCAGGCACAATGCCGACGTGGCGCCGTATTGGCGCCGTCATTGTATTGTCGGCATCCTGCCGCTGAACCTTCACCATGTCGTGCCAGTCTGAACCCACCTGCCGTGCCGGCTGCGGCGCCTGCTGTATCGCGCCTTCCATCACGTCACCCTTGCCGGGCATGCCGAATGGCAAGCCGGCCGGTCAGCGGTGCGCGCAATTGATGGCGGACATGCGTTGCGCGGTGTTCGGACAGCCGGAGCGGCCGGCGTTCTGCGGCGGACTTCGTCCGTCGGCCGAAATGTGCGGGGATTCCCGCGAATCAGCGATGGTCTGGCTGACGCGGCTTGAGCAGGCGACAGCCCCGGCTGCAGTAGTGGCCTGACCAGGCTGTTTGATGGAGAGGCATGCATGATTGCGATGACGCGCCGGCGCTGGCTGGCGGCTGCGGGTGTGACCGCGCTGGCAGCCACGGGCTGGCTCGCGGGCTGCAGCGTATTCCGCAGTGAGTACACATTCTCGCAAAGCCAGCTGCAAGACGCGCTGGCGAGGAAATTCCCGTTCAACAAGCGCTATATGGAGGTGTTCGACATCCAGCTTGCCAATCCGCAGCTGGCGCTCGACTCCACGCGCAATCGTGTGCTCGTCAGCTTCGATGCCACGATCGATAACCGGCTGTTTTTCCGCCAGCCGCTGACCGGGCGCTTTGCACTCGACAGCGCGCTGCGTTACGACCCGCCCAGCCATTCGCTGGTACTGCAGGACCCCGAAGTCAAGCAGTTCGACGTGCAGGGGTTGCCAGGCCAGTTTTCACGCCAGTTGAATGCTTTGGGCGGTATCCTGTCAGAGCAACTGCTGCAGGACTATCCGTTGTACACGTTCAAGCCCGAGCAGCTGCGGTTGGCCGGCACCAGCGTGGAGCCCGGTACAATCACCGTCCTGCCTGACGGTATCAACGTCAAGATTAATCGGCCGTAAATCCAGAGCAACAATAATGCGATGCCTTCGGGCAACGCTGGCGGGCCAGCCGCCATTCGCGCCTACTTTTTGAGTCCATATGGATATTGCACTCGCCCTCAAGGCCGTGATTCTCGGCATCGTAGAAGGACTGACCGAGTTTCTTCCCATTTCCAGCACCGGCCACCTGATCCTTGCCGGGCAACTACTGGACTTCAATGACGAAAAGGGCAAGATCTTCGAGATCGTGATCCAGTTCGGCGCGATCCTGGCAGTCTGCTGGGAATTCCGGCGCCGTATCGGCGCTGCGCTGGGCGGCCTGGTCTCGGATCCGAAGCAGCAGCGCTTTGCGATCAACGTGATCGTTGCCACGGTGCCGGCCATCGTCCTGGCGCTGGTGTTCGGCAAATGGATCAAGGCCCATCTGTTCAACCCGATCACCGTGGCCCTGGCATTCATAGTCGGCGGCGTGGTGATTCTCTGGGCGGAATGGCGCGAAGGGCGCCGCGGTACCGTATCGCACCCGCAGGGCAATGCGCTGCTGGAAGCCGCCAAGGCTGGCGCACCGCGCATCGAATCGATCGACGACCTGACCTGGCGCGATGCCCTGAAGGTGGGCCTTGCCCAGTGTTTCGCCCTGGTGCCCGGCACCTCGCGTTCTGGCGCCACGATCATCGGCGGCATGCTGTTTGGCCTGTCGCGCCAGGTAGCGACCGAATTCTCGTTCTTCCTGGCGATCCCGGTCATTTTCGGCGCCACGGTCTACGAACTGTACAAGGCGCGCGCGGTGTTGTCGGCCGACGACCTGGGCATCTTTGGCATCGGTTTCGTGTTCGCATTCCTGTCGGCGTTCCTGTGCGTACGCTGGCTGCTGCGGTTCGTGGCCACGCACGATTTCAAGCCATTCGCCTGGTATCGGATTGCCTTCGGGATCATCGTGCTGCTGACGGCCTGGACGGGTATGGTGTCCTGGCACGCCTGATTTGCGACGCAAGCGCAAATCTGCGACAGCATGAATAAGGGGCCTCCGGGCCCCTTTCTTATTTCTTGCGGAATACCACGTCCCAAACCCCATGGCCTAGCCGCACGCCGCGTTTTTCGAACTTGGTCACGGGTCGGTAATCAGGGCGTTCTGCAAATCCGCCGGCAGCCGTCGAGGTATTTTCCAGCGTCGGCTCGCCGCCCAGTACTTCCACCATCTGGTGCGCGTACTCTTCCCAATCCGTGGCGCAATGGAAATAGCCACCCGGCTTCAGGCGGCTGGCCAGCACCTTTACCAGGGGCGGCTGCACCAGGCGGCGCTTGTTATGGCGCTTCTTGTGCCAGGGATCGGGAAAGAAGATATGCACGCCGTCCAGCGACTGCTCAGTCAGCATATGTGCGATGACTTCCACGGCGTCGTGGTTCATGATCCGCACGTTCTGCAGATCGTTCTCGCCGATCAGCTTCAGCAGTGCGCCTACGCCGGGTTCATGGACCTCGCAGCCCAGGAAGTTGTCCTGGGGACGCAGTTTGGCGATATGCGCCGTCGTTTCGCCCATGCCGAAGCCAATTTCAAGAATCGACGGTGCCTCGCGGCCGAACGTGGCGGCCCAGTCCAGTGGCTCGGCCTGGTAGGGCACGATGAACTTCGGACCGAGATCGTCGATGGCACGCTGCTGGCCGGTGGATGTGCGTCCGGCACGCCTGACGAACGAGCGGATGCGGCGCGGATGCGCGACCTCGTCACCCGGATTGGCAGGGGTGGCGTCTGCAGGTTGTCCGCTGGCGCCGTCGGCATCGTCGCCCGGCAGCGTGTCGGTGTTCGTGTCTTGGGGAAGCATGGCAACAAAAAACCGCCGGGCGGATCGCCGGTCATCCATTGACCGGGTGCCAGAGGCGGCTTGTCAGATAAGAAGTGGAGCGGGCGATGGGAATCGAACCCACGTCTTTAGCTTGGGAAGCTAAGGTAATGGCCATTATACGACGCCCGCCATGGCTTACTGGGGGCGGATTGTAGCATGGTTGGCCGGCGGGTTTCGCCCGGTGGCCGCGCCGCCCCAACCCGGCGCACAATACCCGATCCCCCTCACGAGACGCCCCCGCCCGTGCACCCAGTTCCCGCCCAACGCTTCAATTCCGATCTGCTCCCGCGCATTGTCGAGCGCGTGCAGCGTCTGTCCCGCGGCATGTTGCATGCGGATATCCTGCCGGCAGCCGCGCCGGACCAGCCCGCCTGCCTGCGCGTCTGGGCGGCGGCCCGGCCTGATGGCGGCCGCTACGCGCATCCGATCGACATCACGTTATCGTGGGACAGCTTCGAAGTGGACCGCCTGTTTGCATCGGGTGGCGATGTGCGCTTTGACGCGTATCTCGAAGCCTTGCCGGCCAAGCTCGATGCCTGGCAGGAACCCCGGCAGATCGATTTCAACTCGCGCACGCAGGCAGAGCCCGCGGTGCTGATCGGCGGGCTCGATTTCGAGCATCTGGTGCATTGACGGCGATCGACGAGGCTATCGAATGACCAGCCGGCACGTCGCGGTCTCTTCCGTCCCGCCCGGCAGCCATCGCAACCCGTGTCCGTGGTGGATGGCGTTCGGCAGGCCGAGCCACGGCTCGACGCAGTAGAAGTCGGAGTCGTCGCGCTCGGTCCAGGTGGTCACGGCATACCAGGGCACTGCGTCTGGGGCATCGAGCGCGATCTCGATCGTGCGGGCGGGCAGTTCCAGTCGCGCAGCGCCAGCATCGCCTGGCGTGGCCCGCAGGACATGGAAGGTGTCCTGCAGCCGCGGATCGTCCACGCGATAGGCGGGTTCGCCCGGCTCGGGCGCCGTCAGGCTGCCATCGGCCTGCTGACGCACGCGCACAGCGGGCGGCATGACGATGCGGCTCTGCCCGCGCGCCTGATGCGGCAGGGCGAAGTAGAAATGATGGCCCGCGTAGCAAGGCATCGGGGGTAGCGGCACGTCCCCGGTATTGCGGACGTGCAGCGAGACGTCGAGCCCGTGGGGCACCAGCCGATACGTCGCCGTGAACACAAACGCGAACGGATAGCCCGGCCGGGTCAGGTCCGACGATGTCAGCGACAGGCTGACGGTATCCTCCGACAGTTCCGAGACGGCAAACGGCAGGTCGCGCGCAAAACCATGCTGGGGCAGGTCGTGGACCTCGCCAGCGCCGTCGCGCCAGCGGCCAGCTTCGCCTTCGACGAAATGCCGGCCGATAAACGGAAACAGCAGCGGATTGCCGCCACGCACCTTCGCGACGCGGGTCCAGTCCGCGTCGTCGGGCCAGTAGAGGATATCGTGCCCGCGATGCACCCAGCGTACGAGCCGCCCGCCGTGCGCGGGGGCCAGCAGCAGGTAGTGGTCGTCATGGCCGACCCGGAGCAGGTCCTGGCCCTGGAAGCGCTGTGTCGTGGTCATCGTCGGCATCCGTGGCGTGTCGAAAACCGCAAGCGTAGCGCAAGTGCGGCGCCGGCTTGGTGCGGCCGGCCTCCCACACGCTCGCCGCGCCTACCGCCGGATGTCGTCGCTCATGTAGATGGTTTCGCGCACCAGCGGGTAGATCTGCGCCTCCCAGTGCCTGCCGTTGAATACGCCGTAGTGGCCGACCCCGGTCTGGATGTGATGCATGCGCAGGTAGGGGCGCAGGCTCGAACACAGGTCCTGCGCGGCCATGGTTTGCCCGATGGCGCAGATATCGTCGCGCTCGCCTTCGATGGTCAGCAGCGCCGTGCGGCGGATGGCGCGCGTCGACACCCGTCGTCCGCCCACGTCCAGCAGGCCCTGCGCCAGCAGAAAGCGCTGGAATATCAGGCTGACCGTTTCCAGGTAGAACTCGGCCGTCAGGTCCATCGTGGCGAAGTACTCGGTGTAGAACGCCTGGATGGCATCGGCCTTGGCGTGTTCGCCACGGGCGCGCAGTTCGTACAGGTCGCGCAGCGCCTGCTCGTGCCGCTCGCGGTTCATGCTCATGAAGGCAATCAGTTGCACGAAGCCCGGATACACGCGCCGCATGGCGCCGGCAAACCGCCAGGGCACATTGCCGATCAGCGTGCTCTCGAACCATTCGATGGGGCGGCTGGTGGCCAGCGCGTTGACGCGCGTCGGATTCACGCGGGCGTCGATCGGGCCGGCCATCAGCGTCAGGCTGGGCGGCTGCATCGCGTCGCCGTCCTCGGCCATCAGCGCGGCGGCAGCCAGCGCGGCCACGGTGGGCTGGCATACGGCCACCAGGTGCGTGTTGCCGCCCAGTGCGTGCAGGAAGGCGATCAGGTGCTGCACGAATTCGTCGAAGCCGAAGCGGCCGCACGCCAGCGGCACATCGCGCGGGTTGTGCCAGTCGGTAATGTAGACGTCATGGTCGCGGAGCATGGTTTCCACCGTGCCGCGCAACAGCGTGGCGAAGTGTCCGGACATTGGCGCCACCAGCAGCACACGCGGCTGCTGCGGCACGCCCTCGCGGCGAAAGCGCAGCAGCGTGCAGAACGGCGTACGCGTCACCACTTCCTCGACAACCGGCACGTCCTGCCCACGGATGCGCACGCTGTCGATGCCGAAGGGCGGCCGGTAGTGGGTGAGCCGGGCCAGCGCCAACACTTCACATGCCGCGCGCAGGGTGCGCAGCGGCTCGGATTGGTCGCCGCGGCGCCATGCGCCGAGCAGCGTGGCCGTGATGTCGGCCAGCGAGCACGCCGGCTGCATCAAGTCTGCATATGTCTGGTAGGCCTGGTAGAGCATGGCTCGATCTCCCGCTTGCAACGCTCGGCGCCGCAATTAATGTGCCATCGCCCTCGATGTTGGCACGCAGGTTGCGGATCGGGAATCGGTTCCGTGCGCCGGAACACACGCGGTGCACCGGGTGGCGTTGCCATCGCGCGGCTGCGGCGCGCGATGTGGCAGGCGCTTCGGGCTGGTGCCAACCATGCAGCAGGCGCACCGCCCGGGTGCGTACTGGCGAAACGCGTCCGGGCCGCCGATACTGCAAGCGGACGTTACGCCCCGGGGGCGGAGGAGGCAAGATGGCCAAGACAACCCTGACCATCAGCAGCAAGACTTATTCATCGTGGTCGCTACGCGGCTGGCTGCTCGCGCGCTTTGCGGGGCTGGAATTCGAAGAGGTGCTGGTGCCGCCCGACGATCCCGCCGTGCGCGCCGAAATCCTGCTGCTCTCGCCGTCGATCCTGGTGCCCTGCCTGCGCCACCAGGGCGTGACCGTCTGGGACACGCTGGCGATTGCCGAATACCTCAACGAGATCAAGCCGAAGGCCCGGCTGCTGCCCGACGAACTGGCTGCGCGGGCCCATTGCCGCGCCATCTGCGGCGAGATGCACTCCGGCTTTGCCGCGATGCGCGCGGCACTGCCGATGAACCTCAAGGGCCATTTCCCGGGCCTCAAGGTGTGGTCGCGTGCGCAGGCCGACATCGACCGCATCACCACGATCTGGACCGAATGCCTGACGCGCTACGGCGGCCCCTACCTGTTCGGCAAGCATCGCACCGTGGCCGATGCGATGTATGCGCCGGTGGTCACCCGCTTCGTCACCTATGGCGTGCAGCTGGAGGCGCCGCTGGTGGAGTTCTGCAAGACCATCCTGGCGATGCCGGAAATGCAGGAGTGGATTGGCGCGGCGCGCGAGGAGCCCGACGAGATCAGCGAACTCGACGTGGAGTTCTGACGCCGGGCCGCCTGCCAGCCGCGCCGCTCAGGCCACGCGCGGCTGGCGCGCCAGATAGTCGGCTGCATAGGCGAAGTACCACGCCAGGCAGTCCGGATTGGCCATTGCGTCCGGATTGGCGATCCGGTCCGGCGCATGGCCCAGCAGCAGCTTCTTGATCGGAACTTCCATCTTCTTGCCCGACAGCGTGCGCGGCACGCCGGGCACCTGCACGATCTCGTTCGGCACGTGCCGGGAAGACAGCGCCACGCGGATGCGGGCACGCATGGCGTCGCACAGGGCATCGTCCAGCGCCATGCCGTCGCGCAGCACCACGAACAGCGGCATATACGATTCGCGCCCCAGGTATTCGAGGTCGACCACCATGCTGTCGAGCACTTCGGGCAACTCCTCCACCACGCGATACAGCTCGCTGGTGCCCATCCGGATGCCGTGGCGGTTGATCGTGGCGTCGGAGCGCCCGTAGATGATGGCGCCGCCGCGTGGCGTGATGCGGATCCAGTCGCCATGACGCCAGGCGTTCGGGTACACGTCGAAGTAGCTGTCGCGATAGCGCTTGCCATCGGCATCGCCCCACAGGAACAGCGGCATCGATGGCATCGGCTCGGTGCAGACCAGTTCGCCCACCTCGTCGATCAGCACGTGGCCGTGCTCGTCGAACGCTTCCACCTTGGCGCCCAGGCACCGGCATTGCATCTCGCCGGCGTGTACCGGCAGCACCGGGCAGCCCGCCACGAACGATCCGGCAAAATCGGTGCCGCCCGACATCGGCGCCAGCCAGACGTCCTCGCGGACATGGGCATAGATCCAGGCATAGGCATCTTCCGACAGCGGCGAGCCGGTGGAGCCGATGCCGCGCAGGCGCGACACATCGGCAATCTGCGTCGGCTCCACGCCCGCCTTCATGCAATTGGTGAAGAACGCGGCGCCGGCGCCGAACATCGTCACGCGGGCCTCGTCAACGAAACGCCAGAGCACGCCGGCATCGGGCCACGCCGGATTGCCGTCGTACAGCGCGATGGTCGTGCCCAGCAGCAGGCCGGCCACCTGTGCGTTCCACATGATCCAGCCGCTGCTGCTGTACCAGTGAAATACGTCGTCGGCGCCCAGGTTGTTGTGGAAGGCCATCAGCTTGAGTTGCTCGATCACGATGCCACCGTGGCCGTGCACGATTGGCTTTGGCATGCCCGTGGTGCCCGACGAGTAGACGATCCACAGCGGATGGTCGAACGGCACCGGATCCACCTGCAGCGGTACGTCGTGCGCGAGCACATCGGCCCATGCGTGGCGGCGCAGATGAGTGTGGGCGCCGCCGATGGCCACGTCGATATCGCTGCCCAGCGTCGGCACGATCACGATATCGGTCAGCGAGGGCAGGGCGGCCACCAGATCGGCGATGACGGGTGCGCGGTCGTACGCCTTGCCGCCATAACGGTAGCCGTCCGCCGCGATCAGCGCCTTCGGCTCGATCTGCCGGAAGCGGTCGATCACGGCCACCTGGCCCATGTCCGGCGCGCAGCCGGACCAGATGGCGCCGATGCTGGCGGTGGCCAGAAAGGCCACGACGGTTGCCGGGATGTTCGGCAGGTAGCCCGCCACGCGGTCGCCACGCGTCACGCCCATCTGGCGCAGCGCGTGCGCCAGCGAGGCCACCTGGGCTTCAAGCGTATCCCAGCTGATGTCGGCCAGCGGCTGCGCCTCGCCGGCATGGCGGATGGCCGTGCGTGCGCGGGTCGGGCCTGAGCCGGCGTGGCGGAATACCTGCTGGACGTAGTTGAGCGTGGCGCCTTCGAACCAGCGTGCACCGGGCATGGCGCGGCGGGCCAGGACGGCGCTGGCCGGCGTGTCGAAGCGCACGTCGAAATAGTCGACGATGGCTTGCCAGAATGCCTCGATATCGGTGACCGACCACTGCCACAGACTGGCGTAGTCGCGGAAATCCAGCGCACGCTCGCGGCGCAGCCAGTGCATGAAGGCGGCCAGCTGGCTGCCGTCGGCGAACGCCTGCGTGGGCGTCCACATCAGCTTCCCTGCAAGGGTCATTTGTCTCCTCCGCGGCCCGTCTGACGCAGGCCCTTAGAGTGATGGGTGGTCCGCAAATGATAGCGGACCACCGCCCCGCCCGTGCGGGGGCTACCTGGGTGGCAACTTGCCGGCTACCTGCCGGATTCGAACAGCGTGCCCCAGATTTCGTCGACGCGCGTCTTCACGGCCGGGTCCATCTTGATCGGCGTGCCCCACTCGCGCGTGGTTTCGCCGGGCCATTTGTCGGTGGCATCGATGCCCATCTTCGAGCCCAGGCCCGAGACTGGCGAGGCGAAGTCGAGGTAATCGATCGGGGTGTTGTCGACCATCACCGTGTCGCGGCTAGGGTCCACGCGCGTGGTGATGGCCCAGATCACTTCCTTCCAGTCGCGCGCGTCGATGTCGTCATCCACCACGATGATGAACTTGGTGTACATGAACTGGCGCAGGAAGCTCCACACGCCGAACATCACGCGCTTGGCATGGCCGGCGTACTGCTTCTTCATGCGCACCACCGCCATGCGGTAGCTGCAGCCTTCGGGCGGCAGGTAGAAGTCGGTGATCTCCGGAAACTGCTTCTGCAGCAGCGGTACGAACACTTCGTTGAGGGCCACGCCCAGCACGGCCGGCTCATCGGGCGGCTTCCCGGTGTAGGTGGAGTGGTAGATCGGGTCGCGCCGCATGGTGATGCGGTCGATGGTGAATACCGGGAACCAGTCCTGCTCGTTGTAGTAGCCGGTGTGGTCGCCGTACGGCCCCTCCAGTGCGTGCTGATACCCGGACGGATGGTTCGGGTCGGGCTGGATATGGCCCTCGAGCACGAATTCGGCCGATGCCGGCACCGACAGCTCGGACAACGTCGGCGTGATGCAATTTGCCAGCGCGGTACGGCTGCCGCGCAGCAGGCCGGCAAACTGGTACTCGGACAGCGTATCGGGCACCGGCGTGACCGCGCCCAGGATCGTGGCCGGGTCCGCCCCCAGCGCCACGGCGATCGGGAACGGCTTGCCGGGGTTGGCCAACGCGTGCTCGCGGAAATCGAGCGCGCCGCCGCGATGCGCCAGCCAGCGCATGATCACCTGGTTGCGGCTGATGACCTGCTGGCGATAGATACCCAGGTTCTGGCGCTTCTTGTGCGGGCCCTTGGTCACGACCAGGCCCCATGTAATCAGCGGTGCGGCGTCGCCGGGCCAGCAGGTCTGGATCGGCAGGCGTGCCAGGTCGACGTCGTTGCCTTCCCAGACGATCTCCTGGCAGGCGGGGCTGCTGACGCGCTTGGGGGCCATGTCCCATACCGACTTGGCCAGCGTGAACAGCTTGCCGGCTTCGCGCAGGCCGCGCGGTGGCTCGGGCTCCTTGAGCGCCGACAGCACGCGGCCGATATCGCGCAAATCTTCCAGTGTCGACGCGCCCATGCCAAGCGCTACTCTTTGTGGCGTCCCGAACAGATTTGCCAGGACCGGCACTTTATAGATATCACCATCGTCGCGGCGCGGCTGTTCGAACAGGACGGCCGGGCCTTCCGCACGCAACAGACGGTCGCAGACCTCGGTCATTTCCAGGTTCGGCGATACCGGTGCGGCAACGCGCTTGAGGTCACCGCGCTGTTCGAGCTGACCGATGAAATCGCGCAAATCTTTGTATTGCATAGTGAATTTGGTTCGGAGATGTGGCGTCGCGCCATCCCATGGCACGCTGCAGCGATGTGTGTGACGATACACACGCCACCTCAAAGGCGCAAAAAAAACGTGCCGGCGGACGCAGCGAAATTGTAAGTAATTGATGACGATAGTCATTTGTTCAGACAATTGCCAGCCTAGGCGTGGCCTGCGATCGGAGGGCAGTGGTCAGCCCGGGAGTGTCTAAAAAGGCCCTGTTACATATTTCTGAAAGTAGGGATTTTTGTCTTTCTTATGCTTGACGGGTTATAAAAGCGTTCCTACAATCCGGTCTGCTCTAAGGAGTGTTGCGCTGCAACATAGCTTTCGCCCTCGTGTCAAGAGGGCGGTGGCGAAAAAAGCAACGTCGACATTTCCGAATCGACTGTCCATCAAGCGGCCCCAGGGAGGAGCCCGGTGCGCAGTCCTCTGGCGGGATGCCAGAGCCGATTGAGTGAGTCTTAGTGGCAGGGTGCGGCTCCCCAAGCTGTACCCTGTTTCTCGTTGGGCGCATGGGGAGCGCCCGCCAACAGATGCTGGACACCCCTGCTAGGTGGCGCAGCATCCTTACTTGAATACGTTGAGATCGGGCACGCGCAGTTGTCAGGCGCGCGCAGCGGGCGACGGATGGAGGTAAGCATGAGCGGTTGGAAAACCCTTCATCTTCCCGGCATCGGGCGGGCATTGCAGGTCCGCCTCAGACAGCCGGTACCCGGTGTGAGCCGTGCACTGCAAGTGCGACTGGCCCATCCGGTGGCAGGTCGCGCGTTGCTGCGCGGCGGCCGCACAACCTTGAAGTACACCCTGAACAGTCTCGGGGTGCTGTCGGTGGCCGCAGCGGTCACCCTCACTGTCAGCCAGCAATGGCGGACGTCGCTCGCCGGGGCACTGGCGGGCAATGAAGCGCCTGCCGTGCTGGTGGACGCCGCCGTGGCGAATGCCGAAGCGGCAAATACGGTGCACACCGTGGCAAGCACCTCGGTGCCGGCCGTGTCGGCTGACGCCGCCGCTGCAAGGCTGCTGGCCGCAGTGCCGGCAACGGCCAAGGGCCTGCCGACCGTGTCGGGCGTCGATGAATGGAGCCAGACCCCTGCGGGCAAGGTCCCGTCGGTGGCGCACCTGGCTGCCCAGATTCCGGTGCAGCGAGTGGCGCTGGACGCGCGCAATACGAGCGCGCTGGGATCGGCACGCGAACAGGCCGCCGTGGCGGAGTACATCGCACGCAAGTACCGCGTGGCCAGCCAGGCGACCGCCCAGCTGGTCAAGGCTGCCTACATGACTGGGCGCGAGGTCGGCATCGATCCGCTGCTGATCCTGGGCGTGATCGCCATCGAGTCCAGCTTCAATCCGTACGCCGAAAGCGGCGTCGGGGCGCAGGGCCTGATGCAGGTGATGACCAAGGTCCATCAGGACAAGTACGAGGCCGTGGGCGGCGTGACCGCCGCGCTGAATCCGTACGCCAACATCAAGATCGGTGCGCTGGTGCTGAAGGACTGCATCGCCCGCGCCGGTTCGATCGAGGGCGGCCTGAAGTATTACGTGGGTGCCACGACCAACACCGACGGCGGCTATGGCGCCAAGGTGCTGGCCGAACGGGCGCGTCTGCGCGCGCTGCTGGGCCTGCCGGCCACGGCAGCCGGCGATGCCAAGACGCAGGCCGAGCATCACCAGAACGGCGAAAAGCTGGAAGCCTCCGGCAATACCGCGCAGGCGGCCTGACCCTCCGGTCGGTTCGATCCTGCAAGAAGAAAGGCACCCCTCGGGGTGCCTTTCTGTTTTTCCGGCGCGAGTCCGTGTCCGCTGCCCGGACAAGACCTAGCGCAGGAAATGATGCATGCGGTCCATCGCTTCCTCGATATTGGCCATCGACGTCGCATACGAGATCCGGATGTAGTCGCGCGCCGTATGCGGGCCGAAGTCCGTGCCCGGCACCATCACCACGCCGGCATCGTGAAGGATGGCCTGGGTAAGCTTGTCGGCGTCGCCCGCGGCCGGGTGGTTCACATGGCGGCAGTCGGCGTAGACATAGAACGCGCCGTCGGGCTTCACCGGCACGCGCAGCCCCAGCGCTTCCAGCGCGGGCAGGATCGCGTCGCGGCGCCGATGGAATTCGGCCTTGCGCGCGTCGTAGATGGCCATTGCCTCGGGCGAGAAGCAGGCCACGGCCGCGTGCTGGGCCACGGCCGATGCGCAGATGAACAGGTTTTGCGCCACCTTCTCGAACGCCGGCACCAGCGCATCGGGCACCACCAGCCAGCCAAGCCGCCAGCCCGTCATGTTGAAGTACTTCGAGAAGCTGTTGACGGTGATCACATTGTCGTCGAGCGCCAGCGCCGAGACCGGCGGGGCGTCGTACGACAGGCCCTGGTAGATCTCGTCGAGAATGGCGAAACCGCGGCGCGCGCGCACTTCTGCCAGGATGGCCTTGAGCTCGTCAGGCAGGATCGACGTGCCGGTCGGGTTCGATGGCGACGCCAGCAGCACGCCGCGCGTCTTGTCGCCCCAATGGGCTGCCACCTGGGCGGCCGTCAGCTGGAAGCGCTCTGCCGGGCCGCTCGGGATCATCTTCGCCTGGCCGTCGAATGCCGCCACGAAATGGCGGTTGCACGGGTAGCTCGGGTCCGGCATCAGCACTTCGGCGCCGATTTCCACCAGTACCGCGCAGGCCAGCAGCAGCGCGCCCGAGGCACCGGCCGTGACGATCACGCGCCGCTCGGGGATATCCAGCCCGTAGGCGGTCTTGTAGTAGCCGGCAATGGCCTCGCGCAGTGCGTGGATGCCCAGGGCGCCGGTGTACTGCGTCACGCCGCGCCGCATCGCGGCCTCGGCCGCGTGGATGACGGGCGCGGCGGCCGTGAAATCGGGCTCGCCAATGCCCATGTGGATGATGTGCCGGCCGGCACGTTCAAGCTCGGCGGCCTGCTTGGCCAGTTCCATCACGTGGAAGGCCTCGATGTTGGCAAGTCGGGAAGCGGTGGCGATACGCTGGTAGTCCATGGCGATAGGGACGAAAACACAGGGTTGAAACAAAAACACCCGCCGGAGCGGGTGTCATGCCGGTGACTGGCATCATGGGATGCCCGACGCCGGATTGCAACATCCAGTCAGTGGATGCGTGTCTAGCGGCGCGCTGCCACCTCGGGTGCGCGCACCTGGGCGGCCAGCTTGTCGAGCACGCCATTCACGTACTTGTAGCCTTCCACGCCGCCGAAGGTCTTGGTCAGTTCCACGGCTTCGTTGATCACGACCTTGTACGGGATGTCCAGGCAGTGCACCAGCTCGTAGCTACCCACCAGCAGGGCGGCGCGTTCCACCGGCGACAGTTCGTCGACGGTACGGTCCAGGAACGGCTCGAAGGCAGCCGTCAGGCGCGCTTCCTCGCGTACGGCCCCGCCCAGCAGCGCGTCGAAATGCTCGCGATCGGCCTTGTTGAAGCCTTGCGCGTCATGCAGGTGGGCCTGAATTGCACCAATATCGTTGCGATTCAGCAGCCATTGATACAGGCCTTGCAGGGCCAGTTCCCGGGACCGGCGGCGCGCGCTCTTGGGCGGTGCCTTGGGTTCGGTGCGCGCCTTGGCGCCGGCCGGCTTGCCGGCGGCGTCTTGCGCGTCGCCGTTGTCGGGGGCATTACTCATCATCTTCCTCGTCATCTTCATCGCGGCCGTCGTCCTCGCGCAGGGAGTCCAGCGCCACGACCAGGTTGGCCATTTCCACGGCGGTGCGGGCGCAGTCACGGCCCTTTTCGCGCGTGCGGGCATGGGCCTGCGCGTCGGTGTCGACGGTCAGGATGCCATTGGCGATGGGCACGTTGAAATCCAGGCCCACGCGCGTGATACCGGCGCCCGATTCGTTCGAGACCAGCTCGAAGTGATAGGTCTCGCCGCGCACCACGGCGCCCAGCGCGATCAGTGCGTCGAACTGGCCGCTTTCGGCCATCTTCTGCAGGGCCAGCGGCACTTCGAGCGCGCCAGGCACGGTCACCAGCAGCGTGTCTTCACCCTCGACACCGAGCTTTTCCAGTTCTGCCGTGCAGGCTTCGCGCAGCTCGTCGCAGACAGGCTCGTTGAAACGGGCTTGCACAATACCGATGCGCAGGCCTTCACCGTCGAGGTTGCTCTCGTAGAAGCCGTGATCCATTGTCAGTTCTCCATTCATTCGGTCAGGCATCGGCAGGAATACCGGTGCCGCGTGATTCCGTACCGCGGGCGGGTGCTTCGTTCAATCGCCTTCAATCGCGTTCAATCGCAATTCGGCTCGCCATCCATGGGCTGGCAGCCGACGATTTCCAGATCGTAACCGGTCATGCTCGGCATCTTGCGCGGCGAGCCCAGCACGCGCATCTTGCCCACCCCGATATCGCGCAGGATCTGGGCGCCCACACCGTACGTGCGCAGGTCGGGCTTGCGGCGCGGGCGGTTGTGCGGGGCGTCCAGCGCGGCAAACTGTTCGAACAGCTGCTCGGGCGCATCGCCGCAGTTCAGCAGCACCATCACACCCTGGTCGGCGCCGTGCAGCGTTTCCAGGGCCGCCGGCAGGCTCCACGAGTGCGTGGTGCGGCCGGCTTCCAGCAGGTCCAGCACCGACAGCGGCTCGTGCACGCGCACCAGGGTTGCCGTATCCGGATGCGGCTGGCCCTTGACCAGCGCCAGATGGGCGCGGCCCGACGGCTTGTCGCGGTACATCACGCTGCGGAACTTGCCCCACGGCGTCTGCATGTCGCGCTCGCCCGTGCGTTCGATAATGCTCTCGGTACGGCTGCGGTAGTGAATCAGGTCGGCGATCGTGCCGATCTTCAGGTCGTGTTCGCGTGCGAATTCGATCAGGTCGGGCAGGCGCGCCATCGTGCCATCGTCCTTCATGATCTCGCAGATCACCGCCGCCGGGGTCAGGCCGGCCAGTGCGCCCAGGTCGCAGCCGGCTTCGGTATGGCCGGCGCGGATCAGCACGCCGCCCGGCTGGGCCGTCAGCGGGAAGATATGACCTGGCTGTACCAGATCGGCAGCCCTGGCGTCGCGGGCCACGGCGGCTTGCACCGTGCGCGAGCGGTCGGCGGCCGAGATGCCGGTGGTCACGCCCTCGGCGGCCTCGATCGATACGGTGAAGTTCGTGCCATGCACGGTGCCGTTGCGCGACACCATCGGATACAGCTCCAGCTGGCGGCAGCGCTCGGCGGTCAGCGTCAGGCAGATCAGGCCGCGGCCATACTTCGCCATGAAGTTGATGGCTTCGGGCGTCACGAAGTCGGCCGCCAGGACCAGATCCCCCTCGTTCTCGCGGTCTTCCTCGTCAACGAGGATGACCATGCGGCCGGCGCGAATGTCGGCAATGATGTCTTCAGTACGGGCGATAGTCATGGCTTGGGACGGCGTTCAATGAGGGGCGGGTGCGGATGCGAGCAATCGGACAAGCAATCAGGCGGGCAGGGCCGGCGCGGATGCCGCGAGACCGGCGAAATCAAGGCCGCTATTGTACGCCATGCCGTTCGACGATGCCCCGGCTTCAGGGGCGGCCCCGGCCTCCCGCAGCAGGGTCCGGGTTGGCCCGGGTTGCGGGAATGTGAGCAAGGCGGCATATCGGAAGGGTTGCGCCGCCAGACTTCGGGACGGCCGGCCAGATCAATGGGAGATATCAGATGCATCCACCACTGCAGGGCATCCGTATTGTCGAGTTCGAAGGCCTCGGTCCCGGGCCGCTGGCTGGCCGGATGCTGGCCGACATGGGCGCCGAGGTCACGGTCATCGCCAGGCGCCAGCGCACGGCCGTGGCCGACCAGCTGGGCGGCAGCAAGCCCAGTCCACTCAGGCGCGGCAAGACCATGGTGCCGCTGGACCTGAAGCAGCCGGCCGACCTGGCCGAAGCCCTGCGCCTGGTCGGCATGGCCGATGGCCTGATCGAAGGCAACCGGCCCGGCGTGATGGAGCGGCTGGGGCTGGGCCCGGCCGACTGCGCTGCCCGCAATCCCGCGCTGGTCTACGGGCGCATGACGGGCTGGGGTCAGACCGGGCCGCTGGCGCAGACCGCCGGACATGACCTGAACTACGTCGCGCTGACGGGCATGCTGTCTCTGGCGGCGCGGCCCGGGCAGGCGCCGATCACCCCGCCCACGGTGCTGGGCGACGCAGGCGGCGCGCTGGGGCTGGCCTTCGGTATGGTCTGCGCCATGCTCGACGCCCGCGCCACGGGCCGTGGCCGCGTGGTGGACGGTGCCATCGTCGACATCGTGGCGATGCTCGGCAGCATCGCCCTCTGGGTGCGCAATAACGGCCAGCTGGACGGAGACCAGCCCAGCCCGTTCCATCAGTCGCCGTTCTACGATGTCTACGCCTGCGCCGATGGCGGATTCATCACGATCGGCGCCCTGGAGCCGCAGTTCTACGCGTTGCTGCTGACGAAGCTGGGTCTGGAAGATGTCGATCCGGCAAGCCAGTATGACCACGCCGCCTGGCCCGCCCTCAAGGCGCGCTTCACGGCGTTGTTCCTGAGCCAGCCGCGCGCCCACTGGGACAGCCTGCTGGGCGGGACGGACGTGTGCTACGCGCCGGTGCTCAGTATTGCCGAGGCGGCCCGGCATCCGCACAACGTTGCGAGGGGCCTGTTCGTCGAGCGCGAGGACGGCACACTGGATACGGCGGGTGCACCCAGGTTTCTGGCGCCCGACGCCTGAGGCCGGCGTCATGGATTAATAAAAGAGGCGATTAAAGCTCTTGATCTGGATGCCGACATTACGGGTGTGGCGTCATGGCGCAGTTGTAAGCGCCATGCGGCCGCACTCTTGATCAACTCGTCAGGTAATTCCTATGGTGACTTCTCTCGTCAGTTCGCTGGGCGCAGCCGATGCCGGCAGCGATCCGGTCGCGCTGCTGATGCTGCGCAAGACGCTGGACCTGCAGGCGCAGAGCATGACCCAGCTGCTCCAGTCGGCGCCGGCCGTCTCCGGCGCCAGCAATCCGCCGCACCTGGGCAACAACATCGACATCACGGTGTAAGTTCGGCGCGTAGTTGGCGCCGACGCAAACGGCCTCCGCTATGCTGGCTGGAGGCCGTTTGCCTTTTGATGGACGGAGAATCAAGAAAATACGTCGAAGGGGAATCATGCTGCGAGCCATCCGATATGCCCTGACCATGGCGGGACTCTGTCTGGCGCTGGTGGCGTCCGCGCAGGAGGTGGCGCTGGACGAAAGTATCGTCAGTGTCAGCCTGCCACGCGGCACGGAACTCAATCTCGTGGTCAGCAAGAAGCCCGGGTCGAAGCCGACGACTGCCGCCTTGCTGTTCCCCGGTTATCCCGGAGTGCTCAGGGTGGGCAGGGTGCCCGGCGAGCGCCAGCCGGGGCGTGTGCCCGGGCTGGTCACTACGCGCGCCGTTCAGATCGCCGGCTTGGCCACCCCGTCGGACGCCGACAGCATCCGTTCCACATATCGCGCGATCAGGTCGATTTCCAGGTTCACGCGCTTGGCCGGGGCCAGTTCGTTGAGCGTGGTCACTTCCACGGTATGCGGGATCAGGTTGATCGAGAACTCGCAGCCGTCGGCCCCGTCGCTGACGCTGTTGACGGTCAGCGAGACGCCATTCACCACCACCGAGCCCTTGTATGCCAGGTAGCGGCCCAGCTCGCGCGGGGCGCGGATACGCAGTTCGTGCGACTCGCCCACGGGGGCGAAGCGAACCACTTCACCCAGTCCATCGACATGGCCGGAGACCAGATGGCCGCCCAGGCGATCGGCCAGGCGCAGGGCCTTTTCGAGATTGACGCGGCCCGGCTGCGCCAGTCCGACGGTCTTGTCCAGCGATTCGCGCGAGACGTCCACGTCGAAGTGGCCGGCTTCCAGCGTGACCACGGTCATGCAGGCACCCTGGATGGCGATGCTGTCGCCGATGCCCACGTCGGACAGGTCCAGGCCGCCAGCCGCCACCCGCAGGCGCACGCCCGCGTTGGCATCGCCCAGCGGCGAAACGGTTTCGATGCGGCCCACGGCCGCCACAATGCCAGTAAACATGCTTGCCTCTGTCTGAATACGATGAATACGGTTGTCAGTCCTTGCTGTCGGCACGGCGGGCGATCAGGCGCAGGTCGTCGCCGATCTGCCGCACCTCGTGCCAGCGGAATTGCGCGGCGTCTTCCAGTCTGGTCAACGGGGGCAGGTTGAACATGCCTTGTGCGTCGCCAAGCAGCCGGGGCGCCATGTAGACCAGCAGTTCGTCGGCGCAGCCTTCGCGGATCAGCGATCCGTTGAGCTTGTAGCCGGCTTCCACATGCAGTTCGTTGATGCCGCGCTGGCCCAGCGCTTCGAGCATGCGGCGCAGCTCCACCTTGCCGTGCCGGTTGGGCAGCACCACGACTTCGGCGCCCCGGTCTTCCAGCGCACGCTGGCGGGCCTTGTCCTCGACGGCGCAGAACACCAGCACGGGCTTGGCGAAGTCGCCCGTGTCGCGATTCAGGATCTGCGCGTCAAGCGGTACTTCGAGCCGGGAATCGACCAGCACGCGTTGCGGCTGACGCGGGGTGTCCACGGCCCGCACGGTCAGCGCGGGGTTGTCGTCCCGTACGGTGCCGATGCCGGTCAGGATCGCGCAGGCACGGGCCCGCCAGGCGTGGCCGTCATCACGGGCAGCCTGGCTCGTGATCCACTGGCTGGTGCCGTCGTGCAAGGCGGTGCCGCCATCGAGCGACGCGGCCACCTTGACGCGCACCCACGGCAGGCCGCGCGTCATGCGCGAGATAAAGCCGATATTGAGGTCGCGTGCTTCCTTTTCGAGCAGTCCGCAGCGCACGTCGATGCCAGCGTCACGCAGGCGCTGCAGGCCACGGCCAGATACGCTCGGATTCGGGTCCTCCATGGCGGCCACCACGCGGGCGATGCGCGCGCGCACCAGCGCATCGGCACACGGCGGCGTGCGGCCAAAGTGGCTGCACGGCTCCAGCGTGACATAAGCCGTGGCACCGGCGGGGTCGTGACCACGCGCAATGGCGTCCTTCATGGCCTGGATTTCAGCGTGATCCTGGCCGGCGGGCTGTGTATAGCCCTGTCCGATGACCTGCCCGTCCTTCATCAGCACACAACCGACGCGAGGGTTTGGCGTGGTGGTGTACATGCCCCGCGCGGCGAGTGCCAGGGCGTGTGCCATGGCGGTATGGTCGGAATCGGAAAACATGGTGTGGCGAGTCGGGCCTGAAGTGGTGTGTCCGGTCAATCGAAATTCTGGGAATTCAGGATCGGCGATCCGGCCCCTGGCGCCTGCGGAATTGTCAGTCGCAATCGGCGTCGGCGCCGGGCCGGCAGATCCGGATGCGTCCCTGGGCGCCGAGCCGTACCTGGCGCTGCGCCTGGTGGCAACGCACCAGGAATGTGGCGGCCAGAAAGCCACCACGCTCAGATCGTGAGTATCCCACAGGTGTCAAGCGCAGGCTTTGGGTGGTTGCGGTGCCGGCGGTGGCGCGCAGCGTGATGCGCAGGCAGCGGTCATGCAGGGCGACCACCGAGAACGGCGGCGTCCGGTCGCCGGCAGGGGCGTCGTCCATCGCTGTCAGCTGCCAGCCGCGGGCCAGGGTATCGGCACCGTGGATCGGCTCCAGCCGCACCTCGGCACGCCTTGCCGACGCCGTGGTGCGGCCCAGGGCCAGCGACGCCGCCAGGCGATCCGCAGCGTGGCCGGCGCTATGCTCGGCGACGAGCGTGCCGATGGTGGGCCAGGCCGCCACCGCAAGCACTGCCGATACCGCCAGCGACACCAGCAGTTCGGTCAGCGTCACGCCATGGTGCTGCCACAACATAGACCGTGCCATGGCGCTAGCACCCCGGCGGCAGGGCAAGTGCGCGTTCGTCCGGCGTGGGCAGATAAAGCCACTCTCCGGTGCTGCGCAGCACAACGGTCCCGCAAAGCGGGTCGCGCTTCACCGGGGCCGCGCGCACTTCCACGCAGCGCGACAGCGAAATGCCTTCGCAACGGGTGGCTGTCAGCCAGTGATGCGTAAGGGCAGGTGGCGGTGGTACGGCCCTGGGCCATTCGCCAGCGGGTGTCGTGTCATCGGCAGTGCTGGCGAATGTCAGGTTGGTCAATGCATGGCGTTCGAGCGCGAGCATGGCCGACACCAGTTCGGCACGCGCCTGCATGCGCCAGCCGCGCTCTGTGTGACGCTGCCACGCGGGCGCGGCCAGCATCGTCAGCACGACGGCGATGATCACTACGGCCAGCAGTTCGACCAGGCTGAAACCGGCGCGCCGCGCGACACGATCAGGCAGAAGCACCGTCATTGTGGCGACCTCACCAGTTCCCGCCAGCCCAGTCGTCCGCGCCGCCGATGCCAGCGTGCCTGTTGCAATGGCGTTGCCGTATTGCCGTCCACCTGCCAGAGATCCAGTCCGAACGTGTCACGTGTCGAAGCACCGGGTGCCGCGGCGTGGCCCGTTGCGAGTGTCGATATGACGCCGATGGGTGCGGCCATGCCACCGGCCCACGGCAATCCCGTCACGGCATGGGCGGGGGCTCCATCGCTGCCCCATGTGGTGACCGACTCGCCGCTGGCAGCATCGACGAGGTAGCTGCGACGTTGTCCATCGGTATCGACGGTTGTGAAGCCGAGGTGAACCGGGCTGGCACGGTACAGCGCATCCACGCGTTCGCCGGGCCGGGGCAGCATCAGCGTCCAGCCATCTGCGGCCGCGCCGGCGCGGACTTGCGCCGACCGGAGTACCACGCCATCGCCGCTGGGTAAAGCCTGAATGCTGGCCGGGGCACGCGGCGCACCTGTGCGATCCGGTATCGCGGACAGTTCATTGCCGGCACCGTAGACCACCAGCGGTGCGGTGCCGGTCTGCACGACAAGCGGCGCTTCCGCGGCGTCTCCAGCCGAAGCGCGCTGCCGGTGCATGCAGGTGGGGAGCGATGCACGAGCGCCGGCAGACAAATGTTCAAGGCCGAATCGCCAAAGCCTGCCCGCCGTATCGGTGGCATAGGCCGTGTGTGCCGCGCCACTGGCCGAGCTGCGGATCGTCACGGCCAGCAGGGGGATCGACGCAGTTGTCACGTCGCAACCGGAGTCGGGCAAGGTCATGCGTGGGACGCTTGCCGCCGCAGACCAGCGCCGCGCAGAGCGATCAAGCGGCAGCAGGGCAAGCCCGGCGTGGGCGCCCGCTTCGGCGTCGGGTGCGACGATTGCCACTGCCGCCCAGCGCCGCTCGCCATGCTCTTGCCACATGGCCGCCACGACAGGGCCGCTGCCCGACAGCGGCAGCGCATGGCTGGCCTCGACTTCCCACAGCAGTTGGATCGGGGTTTCCGCATCGGGCGTCGAAACGTCGAGCACGAACACCGCCCCGGGCTGGCGTAACGACGATGTCTGTCGCGCCGGAACGCCGCACAGCAACAGCGTTCTCCACGTGCCTGAAGGGTCAGCATCGATGCTGGTGGGGCGCGGGCACGTTGCGGATGGCATCGCGCCTGCGCGATCGGTCAGTGCGGCGGCGCTGGCGAGCGCGGCACGTGGCAGGTAGCCGGCGCGCTCGCGGCCCGTCACGGCGTCGAATCCATGCAGCAACCCGTCACGTGTCCCCAGCCACACCATGGTCGGACGCCTGGCATGGCGTTGCCTGAAATCGGTATGGCCCGGTTGCATCGGCAGCCAGGCAGGCGGCGGCACCACATGCGCGCGCGCGCCGGCAGCATTGCCAAGGCGCGTGTCGCGCGGCCGCAGGGCAGGGACCCGCAAATCGCCTTGCAACCATGCCAGCCGCGCCTGACCGGACCCGGTGGGGGCGACGCCATCAAGCAATGCCCGGGCATCATCATCCATCTCGAACCAGCGTAGCCGGGCGAGTTGATGGCCGCCCAGGTAAAGCCGCCGGGCATCCAGAGCCTGCCGATCGAGTTGCTCGCTGGCTTCCCAGGGCATTTGCAGAGGCGACGGAGACAACGCGGCAGTCCGGAATGCGAGCGCATGCAGCCGGCCCGTCCAAGGATAGGCGCCGGTGGAGATCCGGTATCCCAGTGGCAACTGCCCCGGGGTTGCGAAGCTGGCCGGCATCGCACACGCCACCAGGACCCCGCCCAACAGCCAGCGTGCGACACAAGGGTGGATGCTCATGGCTGGAACTCCGTCTGCAGCAATACGCGCACGCCGGGGTCCCGCCCCACACCCAGTGCAACGATGCGCATGCGCGGCCACATGCCGGGCGCTGGCGGATCATCGCGGACCTCGATCAGGTAGCGGGGCAGTGTCGTGGCGCCGATCACGCCTGTCGGCAGCACGGGCAGTTGCGCGCCGGTGAATGTCCCCAGCGCAACGCCAAGGTCGGCGCGGGCGTCGGCCGCATTGCCGATATCGCCGTCGAGCCATGGCTGCCACACGCGGTGGTTGCCATCGGCCATGCAGATGCCGCGCTGAGGACCGTCCGCGCAGGTACCCGGCGCCGGGAGGTGGGCCACGCGTGGACTGCCGGCAGCAACGGCGGCGATCAGATCGGCTTCACCATCGAGCAGTGCTGCTTCGGCGGCGCGGAAGGCGATCTCGCGGTCGATTGGCTGGCTTGCCAGTTGCCTGCCGGCCAGCAGAAAGTGGGTGGCGGCAGCGCAGATGCCCCCCATCAGCAGCATCAGCGTGGCAATGAACGCGAGCAGCGCTGCACCTGCCTGCTGGCGATGCCTCAGCATAGCGGGGCCTCCAGGCATGGCGACGGATTGCGCAGCCGAACGGTGGTGGCGAACACCCGGCGCCGCAGGCGCGGTTGCCTGGTCGGCACGAAAACGTGGTCGTTGGCGTGGCGGTTGTCATCGGCTGGAAAGAGCGTGAGCCGCTGTGCGGACCCGGACGGGACGGTAGCCCGGTCTCCACGCACGACCATGGCGATCTGCACGGCGTGCACGCGGTGCCAGATGTCCGGGCCCTGGGTGGGCAATTCACGTGCCGGCATAAATTGGTCAATCCGGCCGTCGCCGTCGAGGTCTACGCCATAACGCAGTTGCAGTGTCTCCACGCCGCGTACCAGGGTGCCTGCCGTCAGGGTGTCCGCGAGCAGCCGGCTGCCCTGGCGGCGTGGATAGCGGCACAGCAACTGTGGCGCGCCATCGCTGGACATGCCGATGTAGAAGAAATTGGTTGACGCATGGTGGGGCAGGCTTGTCCCTTTTGTCGGGACGATGGCGACGGCCGGCAGTGCGTAGCCGCCGCAGTCGCTCATGGTGCCGTCGGGCATTGTCGGGTCGGCGGCCAGGCCGCTGCCGGACACTCGCACCAGCAAGGCGTCGCTGCCATGCACGCCGGCGCGAGTGCATTCCATCTGCGCCTGCAAAGCCGGCTGGCGTGAAGGCAGCGCGCAGTTGTCGCGCCCTTCGATGGGGGGCACGGGTGCGGGGTGCGCGGGCGCCAGCGCGACCTGTGCGGGAATCCATCCTGCCTGCCGAATCGTGTGGGTCAGGATGAACAGCGCGCGCTGTCCCCGTTCCTCGATCAGAACGCTGTCGACCACGGTGTCGTACGCGTCGCGCATCACCTGGAATGTGGCTAGCGCAGCCAGCGTGGCGATCAGTCCCAGCGCCATGCCTACCATCATGCTGGCGAGCGTAAAGCCCCGCGCGTGCTTGAGGCGGCGCATCATGGGCGCACCCAGAGGGCGATGTGCGTGACCGGCATTGCCTGGCGGGGCGAGCGGGTCATCGGATCGGGGGGAAGGCTGCCCAGCGCGATGCGGTTGCCGTGGCTGCAGCCCGTGCCGGGGGAAGCGACGTCGCACAGCGCGGCACGCGCCGCATCGCCACCGATCAGCCGCCAGCCGTCGTCACGTGCTTCGGCCTGTTCGGCCGCGAGCCGCAGCGTGACGCCTAGCCGTTCGTGCTGTCCGCCCCAGCGCAGCCACGCGCTGCCAAGCGTAGCCAGCGGTATCGCGCCCAGGCCAACGATGGTCAGGCAGACCAGCGCCTCGACCAGCACGTCACCGCTGGCCTGTCGACGGAAAGGGCCACGGGCTGGCGCAGGGCAGCGGAGCAGCTGGCAGGAGAGCCGGGTAGCGGGGGCAGCGGGCGGGGCAGGGGGACGGAAAGCCGAGGAAGGCATGGCGCATCGGTTCGACAGGAACGGATGACCACGATAGCGGCGGGAAGGGGGTTAAAACGTGTCCGGATGTGACGGGGTTGCGTCAATGTGTGTCCGAGCGGCGGTCGGAATGGGTCGATGCCACTTCGGACACTTCAGGGCATGACGCAGGTCGAGGTATCGATGTCCGGGTTGCACACGCGAGAGCGGCCGAGCAGGCTGATTTCCACGACGCGTTTCGCGGTGCCGATCGTGAATCCGACGGTCATCGCCATCTGTTTCTTGTCGCTTGTCTGCGAATAACCCACTGGCGAGAACGAAACGTACTCCGTTCCCTGCGGGGTCGAGGCCGACGTGATCGTGACATCGGTGGGCAGCTTCTCGTATTCGACAATCAGGGTGTCGCTGTTGTCGAATTCGCCGTCAGGCGTGGCGTGCTCGTTAAAGACTTGCCAGCCGTTCTGCCAGTTCCCGCCGATGGGTGCCACGGTCACGTAGGTATTGCTGGCCGCGGCAATGGTTCGCGCCCGTGTGACAGCGGAATTGAAACTGTCGGCCGCCGTCATGACACGGTTGCTTCGCATGAACGCCGACATGCTCGGGATCGCGAAGCCGGCGAGCACGATGCCAACTGCCATGGTGGTAATCAGCTCCAGCAACGTGAAGCCACCGGCGCGGCGTGGGATAGAGTTCGGCATCTCAGTCACCAGCAGTTTGCGGTTTGCGAATAGGTGGTCCCATTGGCCATGTTGTCCTTCTGGCCGTTGGTTCTCAGCACGAGCGTGCCGCACGTGGCATCGGCCCGTCGCGGAATGGCTTGCAGTTCGATGCACTGCCCGTCAGTCATGCCAGCCGTGCAGGAGATGGCACGGATGCTGTAGTTGCTGCCCGTATCATTGTCGCCCGAGAAGGTCTTGTAACCAGTCCAGATCGTCGCGTCGACACTCGACGTGTTGTACGTGTTGACCTGGGAATAGTGCCGTTCGAACAGCTGCATGTTGCCCATCAGCGCCGCCTTGGCTTCGGTGCGTCGTCCCTTCAGGATGAACTGCTGATAGGACGGATAGGCGAATGCGCTCAGGATGGCAATGATCGTGACGGTGACCATCAGTTCGGCCAGCGTGAAGCCGAGCTGGCGGCGTAGAAGGTAAGGATTCATGGCTGCCTTGCTGGTCAGTTCGCAAACTTGAAGTTCCGGATCTCGCGCCAGCTCATGCGGCCCGGCCGGCTGCCCGTGTCAACCGGCGGCATGGTGGTGGCCGCCCCGGATGTGCCAAACGAAATTACCTGGGTCCGGGTGGTCTGCTGCATGCCGCCGATCGAGTCCCGGTCACCCACCGAGACATTCGTGATGATGATCGACGGTGCGCCCAGCATGCCGGTGCTCGATTGGAAGCCGGAAATGCCGGTAGTCGGGGCTCCGGTCAGCGAGTTCAACGCATAGCTGCGGCTGCCGCCGCTGGTGCCGCAGGTGCCCGTGGCGGTATATATCGAGTTGAAGTACACGAGTCCGTTCGACACGACGGCGGCAGTGATTTGCCGTTCCGACGTATCCAGGAAGTCCATCACCCAGCCAGGCTTCCGCGGCGCGGTATATCCCGGCGCGGCCGTACTGCCAGAGTACTGGATCGATTTGCTGCTGTCGATCAGGCTAAGCGTCTGATGATTGAGTTTGCTGCGATCCGAGACGTAGTTGGTGCCGCCACCGTCGTAGATACCGTAGAAAGATTGAGTCTGGGTCGCGTTAGTATCGGCCAGTTCATAGTATTTGCCCGTGCCGAAGAGCACCATGTAGCCACCGGGTGCATACACCACCTGCGGCTGCATGGTGATCGGCTGCCGCGGCCCATTGTTCGGGGATGCTGCGACGAACATCGGCTTGCCCGGAGTGCCGCCGAAGGCGGGCAGGGCGCCGGATGCATTCCACGTCTCGGGCAAGCCGGAGAGATTGAACTTCCACAGATTGCCTTGTAGATCACCGGCATAGGCAGCCATAACTGCGCCGCTGGCCTGGTTGACCACCGCGGGCGTGCTCATGCCATTGGCGAGCGCCGTGGTGGACGGCGACGGCGTGACGATCTTCCAGTAGTTACCGTTGAGCGACCAGGTCGCGCCGGCCGCCTTGTCGAGCGACAGGATGAAGAGCACTCCCGGTGCGTTGGTGTTGGAGGAGCCATCGTCCTGGTTGGCGTTCAGGCCATTGCCTACGATGACATACCACTTGTACACCGGCACCTTGTTCGAATCGTATCCGCTCAGCAGCTTGACGATGACCGGAGTGCCCATGACGTTGCCTATGTCGGTATCGTCCTTGTCCGTGAACTCCCACAGGACATTGTTCGCATTGAAGGCGGCGCCGCTCTTCCTGCCGTCCGGATCGGTCACGTCGAGCGCGTAGACCCCTTGGGCACCGCCGCCGAAACCGCCGGCAAGCACGGTCCGCCAGGTGCTGCCGACCTGCGCTTCTGCGACGACCGGTGTGGCATCAACGTAGGCGCGATGGTTGTACGTTGTCGAGGTCAGCTGGTTGAGGTTACCGACAACCGCGTTGGGCACGTAGGCAAATACTTCGTCGCCCGTGCTGGCATTGAAACCATGCAGCATGCCGTCGTTCGCGCCAACATAGACCATCGGCGTGCGCAGCAGGTATTTTGTGTAGAAGGTGTTGTAGTCGGTGCCCGTGCGCGAAGTGGACGGTGCGCCGACGTAGACGGGGCCGGAGTTGATAATGTCGCCGAACACGCTCTTACGTCCACGGAAAATGCCGTTGTTGCTGCCCTGGTTGTCAGCTTCCTGGCTGCGATCGCCGCGCAGGTAGTCTACGCGCTGCTGGCCACGTCCGTCGCTGGTGCCGGTACCGGGGTTCAGGTTCAACGCGTCCTGCTGGGGCTTGCCCAGGGTGGACCAGCCAAAAACGGTACCGGTGCCGGTTGTGGGGTTCAGCGTGAAGAGGGAGCGGGTGGCGAATGCGCGAGTCGTCAGCTTCGCACCGGCTTCCCACGCCGGGGTATTGGTGATCGAAACCGAATTGTCGGCGCCCTTGGTGAGCGGATACGCGGTAAGCTTGCCGTTCCATTGCTGGTCGAAGCCGGGCGTGTACACATTGCCGTTCTCAACGATCCGGGTGCTGCTCAGCGCCACGCCGGACAACGTGCCTGCCGAACTGGTGATCTGCGTGAAGATCTGCTTGATCGCACTGATCATCTGCGCCGGCTGGCTGGCCAGGAACCAATTCGATGGAATGTTGGAGCCGGTCGGTGCCGCCTCCCATTCCGTATTATTGGTGACCACAGTGCCGCCGGAACCCAGAGTCTTGAAGGGGTTTCCGTCCTTGTTGCCGCCGTCCACCGTCTCTTCCTTAAAGCCGCCGTACTTGGATGCCAGATAGATCTGGCTTTGGCGCTGCGTGCTGCCTACCGTGCCGTTGCCGTTTTCGTTCACGTCGATGCCGAACGTTGTCACACGAGCGTCGGGCATGGTCGGACGGAACGCGGACGAGTGTGCCCAGTAGGCTACGCCCGCCATGTAATAGGACGACCAGTTAGAAGTGGGGTGGTTTTTGGTCCCGAGATTGGTGAACGACGAATCGAGCGGGCTCGCGTTGCCGGCGGCCGGCGTGTTAGTTTCCAGTGCACCCACCTTGTTGGTCCACTCGACTACGTTGAATTTGCTCCAGGAATCGGTGGAGCGCGCCGGGTCGCCCTGATTCGAAATGGAATTGCCCGGAATATAGTGGTCTTGGTGGGTGTTGATGTCACCAATGGTCAGCACATAGTTGCGCTGGCAGCTGTTCAGCAGCGGGTCGCTCCACGACTTGTAGTAGGCGAAGTTGTCCGCGTAGGCGGTCGAAACGTTCTGGATCGCTTCGGGCGTCGGGCCATCAGGGTGGTTCTGCAGATAGCGGATGCTCTCGTAGTACAACTCGCTCAGCGGGTCATACTGCTTGTAGTTGCCGGCCGGGTTGTCCGTAGGCTTGCCCAGGTCTGTGACCAGCGTACGCCCGAACTTGTTCAGGTAGTTGATCACGCCGCTGTTGCCCGAGGCGTCGCTGAGCGGGTTGGTGACCAGCACACCGTAGGAATCCCATTCCTTGTTCGGATTGGTGATGGTGTTCAGCGAGGTATTCACCGCATTGTCGCCAAGGTACTTCATCGGCGCACGGAGCACGCCGCCGTAGCGCTCGTTCTGCGCGTTGCTGGTGTTGTTCGTCGGATCGTTCAGGTAGCCGAAAGCAGCGAAGCGAACACGGTCGGCGTTGCGCTGCATCTGGCCCACGGGCTTGTAGTTCGTGCCATCGTAGCTATAGCAGAGGTCGCTGCGGGTGGCGGCTTCACTGCTGTCGCAAACCTGCACCTGTACGCGGTATCCCCGCCGTTCGGTGACGGTCCCGTTCTTACTGACGTCGGCGTACTTGCCCAGGCTGGAGCAGCTCGCCTTGGAGTCGTCGGCATCCGAAAAAAAGATGTGGTTGCCGCAGGAGGCCATGTACAGCGTGCTGTAGCTGAAGGGTGTTACCTTGTTTGGCGCGCTGGTCGTACCATTGCCGTTGATGCTCTTAAGCGGAAAGTAACTGCCGCTCTTGAAGAAGTCGGCACGCAGCAGCGCGCGCTGCAGAACGGTCTGTGTGCGGGTGTCGATGACGCGGTCACCGCCGGTCATAGCCAGGCGCAGTTCGTCGATTGCCGATGCCGATGCCCAGTTCATGAAGTTGCCGCTGAACGCACTCGAGCACTCGTGCGCACTTGTGGCGTCGCCGGAGATTTTGAAGTAGCCGTTCGTGGAATCGTACGTATAGCACTTCGCGTTGTTGAAGTACCCAAGGTAGCCCTGCGACTTGTCGTAGGTGCCCCGGTATGCAGCGCCGGTTGTCGGAAATTCCACCGACAGCGTCAGCATCAGGTTCGGGTGAATGTTCTGCGACTGGCCATAGAGCGGGGTGCTCGAGATGGAGACCGTCGGAACGGTCGCGGCAGACAGAAGCGTGCACCACAGCATGGCGCACGCGGCAAACAGGCGGTATTGGATCTTCATGAATGCGTTCCCGGATGGAGGGGGGGCAGACAAGGGTTCGGAATCAGGAGTCGGCCTTCCGGAAGACCGATTGGACGATCGCGCGCGTGGTGTCGTTCGGGCCAAAGCCGATGGCCGTGATGCGGTACTTGTAGCGCGGCGGGGCGGAGTCGCTTGCCACCGAGCCGTTGGCGTTGTCCCGCAGGATCTCGATGAGATACCTGGGCTTGCGGGCGGGGGTCAGTCCTGAGCCGGTCGGGAAGGAGCGGCCCGTAAACGTGCCGTACTCCACGGTCTTGTTGCCGTTCGCAGCCGTCCAGTTGATGGTGTCCCAGACCGGGGCGCCAGCGCCGTCGCTGGTGTCACACAGGCCAAGGAACGCCGAAGGCATGGTGGTGCCCGTGTTGCAGTCGCCTGCGAGAAAGCCGGCGTTGCTGGTTGGCACGAAAATGCTCGAACGCTTGGCTGCTTCCGAGATGTCGATCTCGGCGTCGTAGAGCGCCGCTTCCGCCGCCTGGTAGGCAATTTCGAAGTCGCGCTGATTGCGGGTGGAACGCTTGGTGTCAAGTGCGATTCGGGCCCCGCCCAGCGCCAGCAGGGTGATGACGAGGAGCATGATCACTGCGGTGATCAGCGCGATACCGCTGGCATGCTGGGAGCGGCGGACCCGATGTGATTGGGCTGTCAAGAGCACGACGGATCTCCGCAAGTCTGATAGTTCCGAATCTGGATGGTCGCGTAGTACAGTTTGCGCGCCGACTTGATGTCGACGGTTGGGGTGTAGGTGCCGTTGTCCCCGGTGTAGAGCGGGCCGAACAGCGAGATCGCGGCCGGCGTGCCGGCATCCGCGCTGGCGGAATCGGCGCGGACGATCAAAGCGATCTTGACGGTCTTGACGTTGAGCCAGTCGTCGCTGTTCATGGTCGACGCCGTAGCGTACTTGTCCGGCACGTCGTCGGCATTGGTGCTGATCCCGTAAAGCAACTGCATGTTCTCGACGCCGGGAACCAGTTCCTGTGTGTGGAAAACGGTCGTACTTTCCTGTCCGCTGGCAGTGCGTTCGCGGTACTTGCACATCAAGGATGGCTTGCCATTGGCACCGGTGCCGACGAACAGGATCGACAGGCCCCGCTGCGCAGCGGCATTGTCGATGCCTGTGGGCCCGGCAACGCCTTGCCCCGAGCAGTCGACCACCGATTCATCGGGCAGGGTGACGTCGGCTTGCTGGCCAACGCCGAAGTAGCGAATCAGCACGGTGTCGCTTGCATTGATGGCGGTGCCGGCGCCGCAGGCCAGCGTTTCGCTGTCGTTCGGGTTCGAGCAGCTGTCCAGCCCGCCAATCATTGGTTCTGACACCCACATCATGCCGCCGTTGTTCGGGAGGGCTGGCACATAGGCGGTCTGGCGCATGAGCCGCATCATCACCGACAGCGCGAAGTTGCCCCGTTCTTCCAGGTTGGCGTTGTCGTTGATCGTCTCGTAGCTGCTTCGGCTCATCATGTAGAACGAGATGCCGGCCACCAGCACTAGCAGGCTGATTACGAGCGTCACCATCAGTTCGACCAGGGTGAAGCCCTTGCTGCGACGAATCTGAAGGCGTTGGGGAGTCTGGTGTGTCTTCAATTGGCGACTCCTGGCATGACCACTACGACGATCTGGACTCCCGCCGAATTGTTGACCTTGTTGCCGTCCGGCGTGCCGGTGTCGCCGTCGTCGTTGAACCGCGAAAGCCAGCCGATCTTGACCACCAGCGGCGTGTCCTTCAGTGATCCTGTTGCACCTGCCACGGCATTGCAGTTCCACTCGTAGCCAGCGCCAGGCGTGAACGTATTTGCGTCGCGGCAGATGACTGCGCGACCGTTCGGCAGACTGCTGGCGACCCTGCGCGACCATTCGGCGATATCGAATGCCGCCGACATGACGCCGCAGTTTGCCTGGGTATCCGTGCAGGGGGTCATGTACAGATTGGCAGCGTCCGAAATCTGCGGAATGCCAAGTTGCGTGTCGAAGTTGTCGAATGCGCCAGCGTTTATCTGCGCGTAGTTGGCGCGCATGCGGTCCGCAATGTCATTGGCCAGTTGCAGCGCCACGACATCATAGGAAGATTGCTGCGCGAATCGGAATGACTTGATCAGCAGATTGGCCACGCCAAGCACGCCAAAGGCGAGCACGACAATGGCAACCAATGCTTCAAGCATGGTGAAGCCGGCTGCCTCCCGGCAGCGTGATTGACCCATTTGTGACTCCCGTCCAAAAAAACGACAGTTCTTTTTGTTCTTTGCGCGGCGCGCTGGAATTCTGTTGCGTCCGGACCTCTGCTGGGCCCGGTTCCGCGTGGCGGCACTGCCATGTTGCAGTGCTTGTTTCTATGCGATTTAAACGCACGCTCGTCCGCCTGCCTCCTTACCCGAAGGAGGTCAGTGCAGATTAGACAGCTTTTTTAGGGAAGTGGCTACCCCTTTCGTGGGGTAGGGGTCGAAAACTCGTCCAGTACGTCGCGGAATTCAGACACATCTTCGAAGCTTCGATAAACGGAAGCAAAGCGGATATAGGCGATCTTGTCGAGCTTGCGCAATTCGCGCATGACCAGTTCGCCCACCTGGCTGCTCGGGATTTCCTTCTCGCCCAGCGCCAGCAGCTTTTCCTCGATGCGGAGGATGGCTTCGTCGATGGCCTCGGCCGATACCGGCCGCTTGCGCAGGGCCAGCCGCATCGAATCCTTGAGCTTGGCCCTGGAGTAGTCCACGCGCGAGCCGTTCTTCTTCACGATGGCCGGAAAGAAGAGCTCGATGCGCTCGTAAGTGGTGAAACGGCGGTCGCAGGCCTCGCAACGCCGGCGGCGGCGCACGGCTTCGCCGTCCTCGGAGACGCGACTGTCAAGGACCTGGGTATTGGAATGACCGCAGAAGGGGCATTTCATGCCTGACCACCTGAAGAAATATGCCAGCCCGCATTTTGCATCTTTGA